>JAEEGJ010002242.1_pt1 | contig 116851 bp, 90 predicted proteins | sample 8958761 | NCBI WGS metagenome assembly JAEEGJ01 (sample SAMN16246546, study PRJNA631951) | gut metagenome | biome: gut microbiome; feature: rumen; material: RS-attached | host: Bos | place: Iran: Karaj | collected 2018-10 | reverse complement strand
AAAGGCACAAACACTATTTGCGAAGCTAAGCCCCAAAATTTACAAATGACAATTTACAATTACAAAAGCCACCCCCTCCGGAAGGGGATTTCCATATAATAAGGTATTATAGATATTAATATCTATATATAGATTATATTATTGGTATTATCCCTTCCCCCCCTCTCTTTTGTAAATGTAAATTGTAAATTGTAAATTTACGCCATACGGGGCTAAAGTAGTGCCCAAGAGAAAATTTCAAATATTTGAAAAAAATAATGCACAAATTATTTTGACATTTCAAAATTTCATCGTACCTTTGCATTGGATTTAGGAACCCAACTAAGATTCAGCTGCAGTGCCAAATAAAGAAGGAAATACGCGCGCTAACTTAAGAAAATTTCCTCCCTAGTTAGGAAGTAAAATTATTAACATTATTAACATTAAAACTAAACCTTAATTATGACTTTAAGAGTAAAAGCGACAGAGCAGAAAACCAAGATTGGTAAGTGCAAATTTTGCAATTCTCTCATTTAATCGCGACTTTGAGACTAAATCTCGAAGATAGGCGGCACCTCAGAAATGCTCAAATAAATTTGCCATTTCGTTCGGTTTACACTATCTTTGCAGGAAAATTTCGAATAGGATGAAGAAAGACCTGAGAATTGTGTTTATGGGAACACCCGACTTTGCCGTTCCATCGTTAGCAAATCTGGTTGACAACGGATATAATGTAGTGGGCGTTGTTACCATGCCCGACAAGGCAATCGGAAGACACCACGACGTGCTGCAGTCAAGTCCCGTTAAGCAATATGCGGTAGCCCATAACATCCCCGTGCTACAACCCGAGAAACTAAAGGACGAGGAGTTCCTGACGGCCCTGAGCAGCCTAAAGGCCGACCTGCAGATTGTTGTTGCCTTCAGGATGCTACCTCAGGTGGTTTGGGGAATGCCCCGCTTGGGAACTTTTAACCTGCACGCAGCACTGCTTCCGCAATATCGTGGTGCGGCTCCCATCAACTGGGCTATCATCAATGGCGATAAGGAGACGGGCATCACCACCTTCTTCCTGGACGAGAATATAGATACGGGGCGTATCATCCTGCAGGAACGCATCCCCATAGGCGAAGAGGATTGCCTGGAAGACATCCATGACCGTATGATGATGCAAGGAGCCGCCTTGGTACAAAAGACCGTCGACCTGATAGCCGAAGGAAAAGACGAGGCCATTGATCAGGAGCAGTTTATGACAAACGAGCCTCTGCGCCCTGCCCCAAAGATTTTCAAGGAGACATGCGAAATCAGATGGACCGCGACAGAGCAGGTTTACAACTTTGTGAGAGGTCTGAGTCCCTACCCTGCTGCATGGACAACCCTGCACACACAGGACGGCAAGGAAGTGGTGATGAAAATCTTCAGAACCAAGAAAGAAATGGCTTCGCTTGAGGTCAAAGAACCCACCTTGCAAACGGATAATAAGACGTACCTGCGCGTAGCTTTGCCCGACGGTTATCTTTATCTGACCGAAGTGCAGATTTCTGGCAAGAAACGTATGCAGATTACTGACTTTTTACGTGGAGCACACATAGAAGGATGGACATTATAACAAAAAAAATGACAAAAAATTTGGTAGATTGCTTAAAAAGTGTTTCCTTTGCAAAAGTAAACTCGAAAATAAACTATAAAAATTATTATTGCCTATAGAGAAAACATTACACAGAAACTTTTAAAACAAGCGTAATGAAAGATCTAAGTACATGTACCGACTATGAGTTGGTAAATTTGTATGAGAATGGTAATGATAATGCTTTTGACGAGTTATTACAGCGTCATCAAAATTATGTATACTCCTACATCCTCTTCCTTGTTAAAGAAGAGGAGCAGACTGATGATATCTTCCAGGAGACCTTCACACGAGCCATTATAGCTATTCGCAGCCACAAATATCAGACAACAGGCAAATTCAGTGCTTGGCTTATCCGTATAGCTCACAATCTGATTATTGATTCATCGCGTGAAACAGAATCCGGAAAACTGATTATCCAGGAGAATTTTACACCAAGCATTCTCAATGACATACGTTTGAGCGAAGGTGCTGTCGAGACAAGCATTATCGAGGAGCAGAAGTCCGACCAGATAAGGAAGATGCTTGATTACCTGCCAGAAGTCCAGCGCGAAGTTATCATCCTGCGTTTTTATGAAGACCTCAGCTTTAAGGAGATTGCAGAGAAGACAGGAGTAAGCATCAACACCTCATTGGGCCGTATGAGATACGCGCTTATAAATCTCAGAAAAATGATCCAGGAGCACAATCTGGCATTGGTTGGATAAAAATATCACTTTCCACACAATATTTTGTCGGTTCGGTACGTTTTATTTGTAAAGACAGTAAGCAAATAAAATATACCGAATCGTGCCTATGGAGCAAGTTTTACCTCTACCTTACATTCAACCAAGTGCCGCAGTATTGGCACGTATCCGTCAATTCGCGCGAGCTTATCGCCCTCAGTTTCTAACAAGCATAAAGCTCTATTAATATGATAGTGTCACCCTCGCTATTATCGGCTGACTTTGCTGACCTGAAGAGCGAAATGGAATGGTTCAACCAGAGCACTGCCGACTGGTTGCACCTTGATATTATGGATGGCGTCTTTGTCCCCAACATATCATTTGGATTTCCTGTCCTGAAATACGTGGCAAAGCTATGCAAGAAACCACTTGACGTTCACCTGATGATTGTACAGCCCGAGAAGTTTGTACAGGAAGTAAAAGATCTAGGAGCCTACATCATGAATGTGCATTACGAGGCTTGCCCTCATCTGCATCGTGTGATAGGTCAGATTCACGAGGCCGGCATGAAGGCAGGTGTAACCCTGAACCCGGCCACGCCTGTAAATGTATTACGCGATATCATCAGAGACGTAGACCTTGTATTACTCATGAGTGTTAACCCTGGCTTCGGTGGTCAGAAATTTATCCCTCACACAACAGAGAAAGTGAAGGAACTGCGCAAGCTGATTGACGAGACAGGAAGCAAGGCCCTGATAGAGATTGACGGTGGTGTAAACCAAGAAACTGGGAAGCTACTGAAAGATGCCGGTGCCGATGTTCTGGTTGCCGGAAATTATATCTTCAAGGCATCCAACCCATCCGACGCCTGCGCACAACTTAGCAGCTTATGATCATAAGACAGCCCCTTATTTGGGCTACGCCTTTATATATAATAGGTATAGTGCTGGGGAATTCATTCTCCAGCATTTACTTTATATATGCCTCGGTAGCCCTTTTGGTTTTGAGTATGCTACTACGCAAAAGGACATACATAGCCGATGCACTACTCTTTCTTTTCTGGATAACACTGGGAATGGGTCGCATAGGAATGGAAAAAGAGATGCCATCCGAGAACCAATACTACAAGGCTGTTTTCCAGAAGGCACAGGATCAGCAAGAGACCTTGACAAGGCGATTGCATGATGCAGGGCTCAGCGAGGAGTCGCTTCCCACAAGTTCAGCTTTGCTTCTCGGCAACAAGACTGGTCTGAGCAAGGAAACACGAAGGAAATATGCGCAAGTGGGTGCTTCACATCTCTTAGCCCTTAGCGGCATGCACCTGGGCATCATATACGGAATCATGTATCTGCTCTTTGTCAGACGCATCCGCTATAGCGAATGGAAGTGGTTCTGGTTGCCCCCCATCCTACTTGTCATCTGGGGATATGCTTTTGTAGCAGGAATGCCAATATCGTTAGTAAGGGCCTGTATCATGTTCTCTTTGGCCACCTTAGCCACCTTGGCACAGGACGATACGCCCCCGTTACACATATTGGCCGTAAGCGCTTTGACTATCCTGCTCTTCAAACCCGACGCGCTTTTCGAAATAGGCTTTCAGCTTTCCTTCGTTGCCGTTTTCTTCATTTTGACACTGTATCAGCCGATAAAGGAGAAGTTAGGAATACGCAACAAAGTGGCCAAACTATTACTGTTATCCATAGTAGCCCAATTAGGGACAGCACCTCTGAGCATTTATTATTTCCATACTCTACCGTTAACAGGAGCTATTGTCAGCGTGGTACTGATTCCGCTCACTACCATAATTATTTATTTGGGACTCCTTGTACTGGTTATACCTGCGGGATGCCTTGCTTGGCTGCTAACAATAGCCATAAAAGTGCAGAATCGGATTGTAGATTCAGTAGCCGACATTCCATACACAACTATATCCAATCTGCACCCAGCCTGGTGGCAAGTATTACTGGTCTATCTGCTTTTGCTATGCATCATAGCCAGAAGCCATATCTTTTGGAATCGGGAAGACTTTAGTCTGTAGAGAAATCCGCCAATAACTGGCGATAGACCGTCAGCACAGAACTCTTACGGATAAAGCCGATGAAAAGGCCCTCTTCGTCTACTACAGGAAGAGTCCAGGCATGTGTTCTGTCGAAAGTTGAAACAACGACATCCATAGAATCGTTCACCGTAAGCATTCCCTCCGGCTTTTTCATTAACTGGGCAACCGAGAACTGGCGATACAGTTCTGTGCGGAAGATAAGATGACGGATATCATCCAGATATACAGCCCCTACAAACTGCATCTGCTTATTCACCACGGGGAACACATGATTCTTGCTGTTGCTGACCTGAATAGCCACATCGCCCAATGTCATATCAGGATAGAGCACATGATCATAATGCTGAATAACGCTATCCATGCTCATCAGCGTCAGGATAGCCTTGTCTGTATGATGCGTAAGCAGTTCGCCACGCTGAGCCAGACGCATAGCGTAGATACTGTGAGGCTCGAATGCCTTAATGGTCAGATAAGCCATAACAGCCACCACCATCAGGGGCATGAAAAGCTGGTAGCCACCAGTCAGCTCAGCTATCAGGAAGATACCCGTAAGCGGCGCATGCATAACACCACTCATAAGGCCGCACATTCCCAACATGGCAAAGTTACGCTCTGGAATCTGGAAGCCCAGCACATCATATATATTCCACAAACGGCAGAAGATAAAACCACAGATACAGCCCAGGAACAGACTGGGAGCAAAGATACCGCCACAGCCTCCACCACCATTGGTTGCCGTAGAGGCAAACACCTTAAAGATGATTATCAGGAAAAGGTATGCCAACAGATAGTCACTGCCATAGAAGAGCGAACGGTCCATAGCCATATTCCAGTCAGCCTCGCCTGTGCCATTCAGCAACAAGGCGATAAGATCATAACCTTCACCGTACAACGAGGGGAACAGATAAATGAGCAAGCTCAGCATTACGGCTCCAAGGGCCAATTTCTTATACCTGTTCTGAAGCCTCCGGAACACGCCCTCCAGCATATTCATGGTTCTGGTGAAGTATAGGGCTACCAGGCCGCACATTACACCCAATGCCAGATAGGCAGGAAGTCGCTCTACCATAAAGGCATCCTGAAGGTGGAACTCGAATATAGGATTAATACCAGATACGGCAAAGGTAAGGGCAGCGGCCGTCACACAACTGACAAGCAACGGCAGCAAGCTGGTCATGGTAAGGTCTATCATCAGCACCTCCAGCACAAAGACCAGTCCAGCTATGGGAGCCTTGAAGATTCCCGCCACGGCACCTGCGGCTCCGCATCCCACCAGCAGCATCATCTGTTTGCCGCTCAGCCTGAACATACGTCCCAATGTGCTACCTATGGCACTACCGGTAAGAACGATAGGAGCCTCTGCTCCGACACTACCTCCAAAACCGATGGTTATGGCACTGGCAACAACAGAAGACCACGTGTTATGCGTCTTTATCTGACTCTGCTTGCGGGCAATGGCAAACAGAATCTTGGTAACACCATGGCTGATATCATCGCGCACCACATAGCGGATAAAGAGCATAGTCAGCCATATACCTATAATGGGATATACCAGATAAAGCCAGTTGGCGGTTGAGGCCACAAAGCTCTGCGTCAGCAGGTGTTCTATCTGGCCAATGAGCCACTTCAGTAAAAGTCCGGCACAAGCGGTAAAGATACCCACAAAGAAACTGACAAAGAGAATAAACTGATTGTCGTTCATGTGTCTGCGGCGCCAACGCAGCACAATGGCCAATGTATCTCTACCCTTCTTTCTCATCCTATCCTCTTATTATCGTCACCTCTCCGTCCTTGGCCAACTTGACAATTTGGCTGGGCTGAGCCTTTGCCTTCTCTCCCCTACGGAAACTGACGATATAATCAACCTGATTCTTTATCTCGTCCGATATATCATAGAAGTTCTGGGGCGAAGGCTCTCCGCTGATGTTGGCACTGGTGCTGACAATAGCCTTCTGGAATCTGTAGCACATCTGACGACTGAACTCCTCGTGCGTCACCCTGATGCCCAGGCTACCATCTTCAGCCAACAGGTTGGGAGCAATATTCACGGCATCGTCCAGAATCAGCGTCAGAGGCTTGGTGGCATAATCCACCAGATCCCATGCCACATCCGGAACATTCCTGAAATAGCGCTGCATACGGTCGGCACTGTCCACCAGACAGATAAGTGCCTTACTGTCCTCGCGCTTCTTAATTTCATAAACGCGTCGCACTGCATCAGGGTTTGTAGCATCACAACCTATTCCCCAGATGGTATCTGTGGGATATAGGATAACCCCCCCCTTACGCAGCACCTCTACAGCATTCTTTATATCCAGATCGCAATTCATAGCTTTTTCTATTTAGAATTCGCTGGTAAAATGGAACTTAATATGTTCAAAGTCCTGCTGTGCCATAGTCAGTACATAACCGCTGTCGGCCAGGAAGACATCCCTACCCTCACGGTCCTTGGCCAGATACTGATACTTACGTTTCTTGAACTGCTCCAGTTCTGCTTCGTAGCCAGGCTCGCATTCTATCCAACAGGCCTTATACAGGCTCACAGGCTCCCAGCGGCACTTGGCATTATATTCATTCTCCAGTCGGTACTGAATAACCTCAAACTGCAACTGACCTACCGTGCCAATGATCTTACGGTTATTGAACTGGTTCACAAAGAGCTGGGCCACACCTTCGTCCATCAGCTGGCTGATACCTTTTTCCAACTGCTTGGTCTTCATGGGGTCAGCATTCTCGATGTATTTGAACATCTCGGGCGAGAAAGAAGGCAGTCCGCGGAAATGCAGCAACTCGCCCTCTGTCAGCGTATCGCCAATCTTGAAGATGCCGTTATCTGGCAGACCCACGATATCGCCTGGCCAGGCCTCATCTATGGTCTCCTTACGCTGTGCCATAAACTGGGTGGGACTGCTGAAGCGTACCGTCTTACCGTTACGGACATGCAGATACGGAGCGTTGCGGACGAACTTACCCGAACAAACCTTGCAGAAGGCAATACAACTGCGATGGTTGGGGTCGATATTGGCAGTTATCTTAAAGATAAAACCTGTGAATTTATCCTCTTCGGGTTTAACCTCACGTTCCTCAGCTGTTGTGGGACGTGGATAAGGAGCTATCTTAACAAAGCAGTCCAGCAGTTCCTGTACACCAAAGTTGTTAAGGGCCGATCCGAAGAATACAGGAGCCACCTCAGCATCCAGATAAGCAGATGTACCATCCGCGGATGTTCCAATCACATCCTCTACCGATGGATATACACCCTCTATCATCTCCAGGTCCTCGCGCAGTTTAGCTGCATCTTCTTCGCCTACGTTCTCTTCAAGCTCGGCGGAATTTATCTCAACACTGACCTTCTCCGTCACTTTCTGCTTGTCAGGGCGGAACAGGTTCAGGTTCTGTTCGTAGATATTATACACGCCTTTGAAGCGCATACCCTGATTGATGGGCCAGCTCAGGGGGCGAACCTTAATCTTCAGTTCTTCTTCCAGTTCGTCCAGCAGATCGAAGGGATCCTTACCCTCTCGGTCCATCTTGTTCACAAAGATGATAACCGGTGTCTTGCGCATACGGCACACCGTCATCAGCTTACGCGTCTGGGCCTCAACACCCTTGGCACCATCTACTACGATGATGGCACTGTCTACAGCCGTCAGCGTACGGAAGGTATCTTCTGCAAAGTCCTGGTGACCCGGGGTATCCAGGATGTTAACCTTATAACCTTCGTAGTCAAACTCCATCACAGAGGTGGTTACAGAGATACCACGCTGTTTCTCTATCTCCATCCAGTCGCTGGTGGCAGTCTTCTTAATCTTATTGCTTTTTACGGCGCCTGCCACCTGAATCTGACCTCCGAAGAGCAACAGCTTCTCCGTCAGTGTCGTCTTACCCGCATCAGGGTGCGAGATAATGGCAAACGTTCTTCTTCTTTCTATTTCTGCGTTCATAATTAGAAACGTCAACGTTAACGATAACGTCAACTATATTACTCTTATTCTGATAAACTTTTTAAACTGACTCTAATCCTCTATTCCCTAATCTATCACTCCCCCAAAGGGGGAGACGGAGGGGGCTTCTACTCCACTTTATACAAATTACTCAGCATCTCCAACAGATGGCTGATGGGCTGCAGAGCCTGCTTGGTCTGGTCTGTGAGTTCACGGCCCTGCATCTTCAGCACGGTAGCCCCATACAGCGCATCCACACAGTTCTCTATCTCGTTCTTCTCCTTGCCAGATCCCTTGCTTCTCAACTCCACAATGTAGGGCAAAGCCTTGTAATAGGCAGCGCTGTAGAAGGGCTGCTTGGGGTCTTGCAGTAATTCTTGGTGTCTGTCGGCCATCAGCAGCAAGGTATTCTTTACCACCTGCACATGTCCGCTCTCCTGTACGCCCTCTTCCTGCATCATGCGTATAAGGCCCGCATACCAGTCGCGTTGTTCTTCTATCTGCTCCTTGGTATATTGGAAGCGGGGCAGGTATTCCTGGCAGATACGGTCCACGTCCAGCCCATAGGCACGGATGATATCCTCCACCTGGAACATATATATAATGTATGCAGATATATTCTGCTTTCTGAGTTTCTGAGCTACTATCATAACTTACCAATAACAGTCAAAATAAAGCCAATGCCAGAGACAGCCATTACCAATGCACCCAGAAGGCGGTTAAACAGGTTTATCATCTCCATACTCAGGCGATCCTTCATGGTTCTGAGAGCACTCGTCAGGCAGGCCCACCACAACAGCGAGCCGACAAAGATAGCGGCATAGCCCAGCGCCTGCTCCCACAGATGATTGGGCACCACGAAATTAAAGCGGGCAAAGAGTGCCACAAAGAGGAATACTATCAGGGGATTGCTGAGCGTCAGCAGAAAACCCGTAACACCGTTATGGGTGATTGTTCCTAACTTGCCACTGGGTGTATGCGGCGTGGCCGGCTTGGAATTATACATCCACAAACCAAAGAAAAACAGCATAACGCTGCCTGCCAGACGCAGATAGAACATGGTGGAAGGTTTCTCTATCGTAGGCACCAGTCCCATACCCAGACCTGTTATTATGGCATATACTATATCACTTACGGCTGCGCCAACACCTGTTGCATAGCCATATATACGTCCCTTCTTAAGGGTACGCTGAACCACCAGAATACCTATCGGGCCCATCGGAGCACTTGCAATAATTCCGATAATCAGGCCTCTCAGCATCAGGTCTATAACATCTACTGAATGTACGAAATTCATATAACGGCCGCAAATTTCGCACATTTTATTGACTTTTCATAGATTTTAGCCGTAAAAATTGTGTTTCTCGACAGAAAATGCCTACCTTTGTCACAACTATCGGACTAACGCTAACAATAAAATATAAAAAATCCTTATGGACAAAGTAAAACCTTATGTTATTGGTGTTGACCTGGGTGGTACAAACACCGTTTTCGGAATCGTTAACGCTCGCGGAGAAGTAGTAGGCGAGAACTCTATCAAGACTCAGCAGTATAAGACTGCCGAAGAATTTGTCGAGGCAGGTGTTGAGTGCCTGAAGCCACTGCTTGCACAGATTGGCGGCGCTGAGCAGGTTCAGGGTATGGGTGTTGGTGCTCCCAACGGCAACTACTACAATGGTACTATCGAATTTGCCCCCAACCTTCCTTGGGCACACGACGGCATTGTTCCTCTGGCCGATATGTTCAGAGAGAAGACCGGCATTCCCGTTAAGCTGACCAACGATGCCAACGCAGCCGCAATGGGCGAGATGGCTTATGGTGCTGCACGCGGCATGAAGAACTTCATCGTCATCACCCTGGGTACAGGTGTTGGTAGCGGTATCGTTATCAATGGCCAGCTGGTTTATGGTAGCGACGGATTCGCAGGCGAGCTGGGTCACGTAATTATGGATCGCACTCCCAGCGGACGTCCCTGCGGTTGTGGCCGTAAGGGTTGCCTCGAGGCATACTGCTCTGCCACAGGTGTTGCACGTACAGCCCGTGAAATCCTGAGCACTACAGACCGTCCTTCTCTCTTGCGCGAGAAGCCCATCGAGGAGATTGAGTCTCTGGACGTAAGCATTGCTGCCAGCAAGGGCGACGAGGTTGCCAACGAGATTTTCCAGTTCACAGGTAAGATGTTGGGCGAGGCTTGTGCCGATTTCGCAGCCTTCTCCAGCCCTGAGGCATTCATCTTCTTCGGCGGTCTCTGCAAGGCAGGCGATTTGATTATGAAGCCCATCAAGGAAGCTTACGACAATGCTGTCCTGAAGATCTTCAAGGACAAGGCTAAGTTCCTGGTTTCTGGTCTCATGAACGCCAACGCTGCCGTTCTTGGTGCCAGCGCCCTGGGTTGGGAAGACTAATTCCGACACATTAATTAATCAAAATACGCAGAATAGCTGCTGTATTATAATAGAATTAGATAGGGAGAAGCCAACACTTCTCCCTATTATTTTGAGGCTTTATAATCTTGCAACCCCTTCTGTAATCTAGCGAAAAAGAAGCTAAGCCCTAATCCGAAAAGCATTCAGCCTCCAAACCCATCGAATTTACGCTGAATATGATAGTTATTCTGCGTGCAAACTATCCGGATTCAGCCTTCATTCCAAAGGTCATCCAAAGCATCTTTCACCTCTTCTGGCAACAGAATTCCAGAGGAACCTCTGCCCCATTCTATAGAAGGAATGGTTTTCTGCAACATATTTAATGAAACTAAAGGCACTTCACCAGGTTTCACAGGGTTTGTACATACTATATCCACATACATTCTGCGCTTGGTAGAACCTGCCCAGTCATCACCAGGATATGGGTCAGAGATGAACTGTCCGTTGAAGACAATTCCCGCCTTATCATCCCCCATACGCATCATATAGAAGAAATCACCTCTGCGTGCCTCTTCCCATTCACGGATGCTCCAATTCATAAAGAACATAGCGTCTTGCATGTTTGCCACACACGCCTCATAATCCATTTCTGTAAAAGAACTGATAGAGGGATTCCAACGCATCAGGTATGTTTTGGCATCTGGCAGAATAGGCACAATATCGAACTGAACATTCCACACACAACTATCCCCATTGGGGTCTTCCTCAATGGGTTGCCCTGCCCCCTTATAATTGAAGCGTTTTCCAGCCTCCACATTCGTACCTATGATTCGGACAAAACATTTATCTTTTTCATTAGACAGAATCAAGAACTGCAAGGAATTCTTAATGGCGTATGGGAATACGCCATTGTTGTAAAAGTAGCATCCGTGATAGGTTGTTGGCATTTCCTCCGTAATCAAGATCAGATGGCCCTCAACGTTCTCAAGAAGGAAATTTTGGTTATCCTCGTCAACATCCATCATTAATCTGGTAATGTCGCCCTTACGGACTCTCTCTATCACATCGCTCTCTAATCCAATGGTAAAAAAAACGTCATTGATATTTATGTCTTTGTTCATGTTTTCTGGTATTAATATTGAATACTATCGGCACAAAGATAGTACTTTATTTATTATGGGAGAATTCTAAAACGAGAAAATCTTTTCAAATTAACTTTTGCACTCCCAACGGTCTTTATCCTTTCAAAGCCACAATATGTTAAAATCGTGCCACAAAGGTAAGAAAAAATAGTCAATGGAGAGTTTTTCTTGCATAATTCTATACTGAGTTAAACAGATTATTATTATCTTTGTAAATGAGAAATAACAATTTGTTATCATTCTCTTTAAATATAAAAAAATATTATAATAATGGAGGGCATGTATATGCATAATAAAATATAACAGAGTAAGGCAACGAAAAAAGTCCCGTACTACTGCGAATAGCACGAGACCTTAGGACTGCTCTCCCGATAGGCGGTCTTAGTTGCCCACATTTCAGGGAATCGTCATAGTTCCTTGCTGCAAAATTAAGGATTTATTCCTAAATGTAGCACAAGATGGTTCTCATGTCGGGTGATTTTTATAATCATTTAACAAACGACGTGGATGTTGGAAGACCACCATGTCAAGGTTTAACCCAAAATTCGATAACTATGTTATCACAATTTATGAGAACCATTCCCTTTAGGGATGAAAACATCTCGTTCTCTTCTTCATATAATGAATATCTGATTGAAGTCGAGAAATATATTCTTACTCTACGTGGGCCAATAGCAAAGAAAGTAAGGCGTATCGAAAAGAGTATGAGAATCTTTACTGAGAAGATCTATGGCTACTTGCCTACAGCGGGTGAGATGAAATGGCCAGTGCTGGAACCAAATTATAATGCATATGTAACACGGCTCGTTCCTTTCCATGAAGCATACTGCCACGACATTACCGATGCTGTTATTTACTTCTATATAGACGACTGCTTGTTCTTACGGATTTTCACTAATCCAGATAAGTATTTGCCGTTCTTAAAAAGATGCAAAGCCGTTATTGGGCCTGATGTGTCACAGTATACGGATATGCCTACAGAAATGAGGTATCGACATGCCTGGTGCAACACTACCATGTCTGCTTATCTTCAGGAAAACGGAGTTAATCTCTATCCCAACATCACATGGTCCAGAAGTGACAGCTATTCGTATAGCTTTCCGCAGAACTTGCGCTGTTCGGTCATTGCAATTAACAGCAATGGCGTTCATAAGAGCGACTTGTCGCTTTATCGCTGGAAGTGTGGATACAGAATGGCAATGATGAAACTATCACCATTGCACATCATTCGATTCGGGCAACTTGTGGATGGTGAGGACACCTCCAACAGTTCGTATTTTATTAATGAACGCTTAAACATGTTGAGAAATGGGAGCAAATGGAAGTAAATCATCAGGAATTCTTGAGGATGAAAGTGGACGCAGGTGGAAAACCGTTGAAGAACTTCCTAATGGAGTTAAGATTATCGAGTTTAAGAATTCCAAAACACCAACCAAGATGCCAGAAGAGAGCCATTCTCCTAATGCCATCTATGGGATGATGTTTAAGAAAGGGAATGGGCTTAAGAGTATCTCTATTTATGATTCGGACTGCAAGAAGATAGTTGAAATCCATAATGAAGACCATCATGGAACAGGTCCACATTATCACTACTGGAAAAATGGTAGACCCGTTGGTGAACCTCAACCCATTTCAACGAATCCTCAGTATCAACAATTACTATACGAAACTATAAGTTTATTGTAATATGGAACCATACGATTATATCAAGGATGATTTGGCAGGATATCCGTTCAATGCGAAGTATCCTCCCAACTATGAGCAGAACGGTGGATTGTATCATGGTTATAAGAACAATTCTGAAGAGACGTTCTTCTATGATTTTGCTGTTCAGAGGTACGACTTGCGCTTCAGCTACAAGGGAGTGGAGTATTATTTCCTTTCAGAGCAAGAATATGCTGCACAATGCGATGAGCATTTTACGAATGAAATTCGACGATTTAAGGATGGCAATGACGTTCTTGAGAATTTCGAAATTGACGGAAAGAAACTGATAGAGTTGATACCGCTGATAGAAGATTGCGAACCGTATTGATCTTTACAAGGGACGCTGCAGGCAGACAATCTGAATATGGATTACTATCTCCTGCAATCATGACGAGGACCAACTAATCGCCACATTCGATGACATTTCTGAGGTATGGGATGGTTTAAAGATTGACGGCAAAGACTTCGAGGAAGTCATCAACCATTCTTACATTGTGGCTTTGAACTGAATTAAGTAAAGATGCAGGGCTGATAGAGGTCCTGCATCTTTTCAATTTATCCCTTTCACCTCCTGCGAAAACACTTTGTAGAAGATAATGGTTTGTTCAACAAGCCAGTCAAGTGCATCTTCCATCTTTTGAGAATCTGTTAGATCCGTTTGGTGGAACAGGGCGATTGTTTTATCCTTTGCTGTTGAATTGACGTCCCATATTGGTTCACATCCAAGGGCACGATTGATTTCTTCTTTTCTGGCCTCCAATGCATGATAATACTTATCCACAACGGAATTTCTGATATATAGCTTCACGCCAACAAAATCCTGCAGCGTGTTGCACACATTGGATAACAGAATGTTTTGTCTTCCAATCCTAATATCATACCAATACTTCGCTTTAGGTGTCTGAAGTGTCGGTATCTCATTTTTAGCTTCCAGTTTCTCCTTGAAACGTGTCCAAAATTCCAGTTGAATCTTATGGGAATCAACAATCTTTTTGGCTTTAATAACTTTTGTCTTCGAGGGTGAGACTTTTGCACCTCCATTTATCCGATATACATCCAGTTCTTTACCCTCTTCATCCTTCCATTGAGACCAGCCATTGGAAGAACCTCCAACACAGAACTGAGCTGCACCACTGGGAGAAGCAAAGCAGATATCTTCCTTAACTATTCTTTCTCCGTTTTTGAAATCCGTATATTGGGCGAATAGGATATCACGTTTCTTTCTTCCTGCTGGACTTATCTTCTCTAGGTGAACAGGATTGATTCTGCTACCAGCTAAAACTATCAATGATTGATCTGTTGGATTAAATAGTCCTTTAGCATCAGCATTTCTAGTTAGGAAACATTTGACAAGATTGCTTTTGGCTTTTGGCTTAGGTTGAGACCTAGGAACAACTACTTCAGGTTCAGTTCTACTTCCATCTGCAAAAGCAGTAAAACGCATCGTTGATAGCATTCCCTTGATTTCCTCCTCAGAGAAACTGTTGCCATATTTGTCCATCAGATAAGGCCTCAGACTTTCTACAATCTGTGTTTGGGCATCAGTAATCAAACTTTCCTTGATTTTATTCAAACTATTCTGACGTTGTATTTCTTGGAGACGTTCTTCGCAGAAGTTCACAATGCCATTTTTTGAAAACAACTCTTTTGAGAAAAGTTCTATAAAGCGTGCGCCCCGTTTTTCTTCCAAGTCTATATCCAACTTGAATACCGAAACCACATGGTTGGTGTTAGGCTTATCGTAAAACATCTCAATATGCTCACCAATGTATATACCAACATCAAGTCGCAGTTGACGCATATAGGACTCCAACTGTGTTATCTCCTCTTTTACCAGAGTATTTCCAGGGCGCTTCACTTCTATAACAAACTGGTACTCTCCATCACGAGCGACAAGGATATCTGGTTCCATTCTGTTGCGGTTACCAATTCTGAGAGATTGCTTGTGGATAATTTCTCCTTTCCATGGTTCCCATCCCAGTAACATTAACTGATTCTCAATACGACGATGATAGGTTTCTTCTTCCACGTCCTGCTTCATGTCCTCAATGAGAGGATATACGAATCGCTTCCAAGTCTCTTGCATATCGTTTTACTTTTTATCGATTTCCTTTTCTGCTATTACATGCCCTACATGTTAATCGTGCATTGGAAAGAACCGTGCGTCCTCCTGTACTCCATGCTTCTATGTGATCTACAGTCAGTTCCTCTGCTGCAAAATGCTGATGACACTCATCGCACTCATAATATCCATTATTATCAGGTGTGAGTTTAGAGAGTAATTCAGCTTTATCGTCAGCAGTAAAAAGACGTTTAGGGTCTACACGAAGGTTACCAACGATACCCAGAATCATAGCCTCTATATCTTTGTCCTTGGAAGTTGAAAGCCTATATCCTTCACTCTTCATAAAGGCATTACAATCTTTGCAAATGTCATCTTTATGTTGTAACCAGATAGCACGATCCTTCAGATATTCTACAGCAAGTTTGAACTTCAACACGCTTCCAATCTTAGATACATCGCCAAAGACATCGCGAATGAAACTGATGTAGGGTTTTATCTTCTTGAAATCTTCGTTGAATGATTCATCTTTATGCTGTTGCACATAATCGTGTAGCTCACTTCGCTTGGGGAACGCCTTGTTGTACCGAACATAATAGATGTATTCAAGCAGATGGTATTTGTTGTCGCCACGGTCTACAGTTGCATTAGGCAATACCTTCCTAACATTAGCATCTTGTACAAAATAGTCATTTAACCCTTCAATATAGTTACCGTGATACAAACCATTGAGAACCTCAAATTTAGAAAGAGCTACACCGAGCGTGTTGATGCGATTGAATATCTCTCGTTTTTTCTCTACTGTTCCGCTACAAATAATGATAGTTAGTTCTGTATTATCCACTACTTGCTGCAAATCACTATCATATGCGTATGCTTTCCAAGTCTTTCCTTCATACAGCAGATTACCTTGCTTGAACTTCTTGATAGCTTCGATACGTTGTTTACCGTCAAGAACTTCTAGTTTTCCATCTTCACGCTGCCAAAGATAGAACGCTGGCAAAGGGATTCCATTGTATATACTATCAATGACTAATGCTTGCTTATTAGCATCATAGACAATGGCTCGTTGCAATTCAATGTCGCTGATAATAATACCGTTGACAACTTTCTCGTATAGTTCTTTGACTGTCATAACTTAGTCCTCCTTTCTTTTAATGACCATTCTGTCCCAAAGACGACGATAATGTTTATCACCTTCTGCCAAATAAAAACGCATTCCCCCTTTTTCATATATAGCATCATGTTCTACATAATCTTTTATGGGTTTACCTAATTGTAAGCTTGATCCAACAATATTGAACTGCTTGGGATTGTATTTCTGCATAAAAGTTACAGGAACAACCATTTCACCATAGTAATCATGTGGTATGTCAGCAACCGTAGGAACAAATATCGCATCATAATTTACGACTTTAGGATACTTCTCCGGATTTTCATTGTATGATGCAGTTAGAGTAAGTTCCTTGGTTTGAGGGTCAACCTGCAAATTGGTATACCACATACAGCTACGCGGTGTATTATGCTGTTTTGGTAACGTTGTACCATCAGGGCGATTGAAACCGCTCAAATGGTAATGGTACCCAATGCGAATATTGCCTTCTTGAAAATGTTTGATGATGCTTTTCTCCGTTGGAGCCGTCTGTGGCCCAATAACCAAGAACTCCTTGCCATTCTTTATCAGCAAGTCTATAAACTCATCAAATTGACTGAAAGGTGGGTTTGTGATAATTACATCGTAATAGCTGTAATCTATGTCTTGAAAGCGAACGCCCTCATTTGTCTTTGGATTGTAACCACTCACGCTAATAGAACGGAAGCCCCATTCTTCTGCTTGGTTCAACAGATAGTAAACGAACTGGCATTTCACTCTGTCCATCCGCTTCTCTATCTTTTCACGAGTCTTTGCAATATCGATATTCTTTATAGTTCCTTCGGCCGCAAACAAGTCACGTCCAAGTACATAGCCCTCTTCTTTATAGACTATTTCCTCATTGTAGCTTTCGTCCCAATCGCAAGGACATAAGATACGCTTGCCACGCAATTGCGGCAGATAAAGGCTTACTTCGTCTGCAATGTCCTGGAACAAAGTGTAGTACTCATCATCTTTTTTCTTTTTACTGTCTTGCAGTCTCGATGTACGTGTAACCATCTGTTAGGTCGTTGTTAGTTGTATAGTTCTGCTTTTACCAGAACGTACAGCTAACCCAAACACCCAGTCACATTGAGACAATAGAAACGTGGACATCTTTCATGTCCACGTCCTTGGGTGTTTGGCCTAACCCGTAAAAGAAGACAATCCAGACGCCCACGCATATGGGCATCTGCTATTATTCTGTCTTTTACGTCTATCTGTGGCCAAACTTCAAGGACGTCCTTCGAACAAAAGCATACGCTTGTTATTAATTTCCGATAAGATAATACCGCCTCCCTGCGCTCAGAGAACACGCTAAGCGTGCGTCTTTAAAAGACATCGTGGCGATATCTATTGCAAAAATACAAATAGAATATGAAACGGCAAAAAGTTTCATAGAAAAATTACATATAGCCACTATTTCAGCCATCCATGGATATCCCCACGATATCTGAACGCCTTTGCTACGTCTACGCTACGCCTATACTACAAAGGAAAGTAAAGGAGCACCAAAGGAACACTAAAGGAGGGGTAAAGGAGAATACCCAGAGCCTACATTTGCTAACTCCTAGAGCCTGCACATGCAGACTCCTGGGGGTAACACATGCAGACTCCCGAGGTTGCAAAAATTATATCCTAGAAAGCAATACGACGTTTCTCTCATAGCAACACGGCCTTTCGCTGCTAATAATACGGCCTTTCGCTTACAGCGATTGTCATATCCCTGAAAATCATTGACTATGCAAAAAGACCTTACATCCTCATAAACAAGGGCTGAAAAACGGTGGTTATCAAGCGGAAGGGACATGAGGTTTAACCCTCAAACCTCATGAAAACCTCATGAAAACCTCATAGAAACCTCATAAACCTCCATATTATTCTGACAGGTATATGTCAGGTATATCTACAGGTACATGATAGGTACATACTGAAGATGAATTCTGTAAATATTTTTCCAAACCACCTTCCTCAAGGGGTATTAAGGACAATTTTTACTACTATTAAGGGGCGCAAAAATTTCCTAACGAGGGAAAAAGTTTTTCTCTTAATATTAGCAAATTTTACCAACATGGATAAAATAAAATTTGTAAAGAATTATCCCATCACGGAGGTATATGGGTAGAATTTGTTTTTTCTCTCACTTATTTGTACCTTTGAGACTTCGTCTCGAAGATAGGCGGCACCTCGGAAATAAAAATAAAAGATTTTATTTTGTATTTCGCTCAGTTTGCACAACTTTGAAACTGCGTCTCGAAATAACTTTCACTCGGAAAAGTCCAAATATATTTGGCTTTTCGCTCGTTTATTCGTAATTTTGCACCCAAATTAAAAAAACGTATCCGAAGACATGGCAATTACATTCTTTAAGACGCCACAGGAGAGCATCATCGCTACTGCCTGTGACCACAAATTTACAAGCGAAGATATAGAAAAACTTTGTTGGCTCTATGGCGGAGCTACTGCCCTGGAAGGCGAAAGCCTGAGCGGCTTCTTCATCGGTCCCCGCCGTGAGATGATTACTCCCTGGAGTACCAATGCCGTTGAAATTACCCAGAACATGGCTATCAAGGGCATCAGTCGTATAGAGGAGTACTTCCCCGTAGCCGACGATAAGGCAGAATACGACCCCATGCTGCAGCGCATGTACAAGGGCCTGGATCAGGAGATCTTCACCATCAACATGAAGCCTGCTGCCATCCAGAGCATAGAGAACCTGGAGGAGTACAACGAGCAGGAGGGTCTGGCTCTTTCGCCAGAGGAGATTGAGTATCTGCACGACGTAGAGAAGCAGTTGGGTCGCAAGCTTACAGACAGCGAGGTGTTCGGTTTCGCTCAGATCAATAGCGAACACTGCCGTCACAAGATCTTTGGCGGTACGTTCATCATTGACGGCGAAGAGAAGGAGAGCAGCCTCTTCAAGATGATCAAGAAGACTACGCAGGAGAATCCCCACAAGATTATCTCTGCATATAAAGATAATGTAGCGTTTGCACAGGGTCCCGTTGTGGAGCAGTTTGCCCCGCAGGACCACAGCACAAGCGACTACTTTGTGATTCGCGACATTGAGAGTGTTATCAGCATCAAGGCCGAGACACACAACTTCCCCACAACGGTAGAACCTTTCAACGGTGCCTCTACGGGTACAGGCGGTGAGATTCGCGACCGTATGGGTGGTGGTGTAGGTTCATGGCCTATTGCCGGTACTGCCGTATATATGACCAGCTACCCCCGCACTCAGGAGGAGCGCGAGTGGGAGAAGATTCTGCCCGTTCGCGAATGGCTGTACCAGACACCCGAGCAGATTCTTATCAAGGCTTCCAACGGTGCCAGCGACTTCGGTAACAAGTTCGGCCAGCCACTGATCTGTGGTTCTGTGCTGACCTTCGAGCATCAGGAGAAGGACGAGAAATATGCCTACGACAAGGTTATCATGCTGGCCGGCGGTGTTGGTTACGGCACCAAGCGCGACTGTCTGAAGGGTACACCCCAAAAGGGTAACAAGGTGGTGGTAGTAGGTGGTGACAACTACCGTATCGGTCTGGGCGGCGGCTCTGTATCATCAGTAGAGACAGGTCGTTACAGCAGCGGTATCGAGCTGAATGCCGTTCAGCGCGCCAACCCTGAGATGCAGAAGCGTGCCAACAACCTGATCCGCGCTCTCTGCGAGGAGGAGGTGAACCCCGTTGTCAGCATCCACGACCACGGAAGTGCCGGACACGTAAACTGCCTGTCTGAGTTGGTTGAGGAATGCGGCGGACATATTGATATGACCAAACTGCCCATTGGCGACCCCACCCTATCGGCAAAGGAAATCATTGCCAACGAGAGTCAGGAGCGAATGGGTCTGCTTATCGACGAGAAGCACATAGACCATGTACGTCAGATTGCAGAGCGCGAGCGTGCTCCGCTGTATGTCGTAGGCGAGACCACAGGCGATGCACACTTCAGCTTCGAGCAGGGCGACGGTGTACGCCCCTTCGACCTGGAGGTCAGCCAGATGTTCGGTCACTCTCCCAAGACTATCATGCGCGACAATACCGTTGAGCGCAAATATGAGAATGTGAAGTATGACAACTCTCAACTCTCAACTCTCAACTCTCAACTGGAGAAAGTTCTCCAGCTGGAGGCTGTTGCCTGCAAGGACTGGTTGACCAACAAGGTGGACCGTTCCGTAACAGGTAAGGTAGCACGTCAGCAGTGTCAGGGCGAGTTGCAGTTGCCCCTGAGCGACTGTGGTGTGGTAGCCCTAGACTATCGTGGAGAGAAGGGTATCGCTACTGCCCTGGGTCATGCACCTCAGGCAGCTTTGGCTGATCCTGCTGCAGGTTCTGTACTCTCTGTTGCCGAGTCTCTGACAAATATTGTATGGGCTCCCCTGGAGGAAGGCCTGGACAGCGTAAGCCTCAGTGCCAACTGGATGTGGCCCTGTCGTGCCCAGGAAGGCGAGGATGCCCGTCTGTACACAGCCGTCAAGGCTCTCTCGGACTTCTGCTGCGAGTTGCAGATCAACGTACCCACTGGTAAGGACTCACTGAGTATGACTCAGAAGTACCCCAATGGCGAGAAGATTATCTCTCCGGGTACCGTCATCGTAACCAGCGGTGGTCAGGTTAGCGACATCAAGAAGGTGGTATCGCCCGTAGTTCAGAACGTGCCCTCTACCCTCTATCACATCGACTTCTCATTCGATGAGCTCCGTCTGGGCGGCTCAGCCTTTGCACAGAGCCTCAACAAGGTGGGCAGCGATGTTCCCACCGTTAAGAACAGTGAATATTTCCGCGATTGCTTCAACGCCATCCAGACCCTGATTCAGAAGGGCCTCATCCTGGCTGGTCACGATATCAGCGCCGGCGGTCTCATCACCACTCTGCTGGAAATGACCTTCGCCAACAGCAAGGGCGGCTTGAACATCAATCTGGACAAGATAAAGACAGACGACCTGACAAAGATTCTCTTTGCAGAGAACCCAGGCGTTATCATTCAGGTTGCTAACGACAAGCGCAGCGAGGTGAAGAAGTTCCTGGAGGACGAAGGCGTCGGATATATTAATATAGGTGAGCCTGCAGAGGGTCGTACCCTTGCCATCGAGAAGAATGGCCAGACCTTCAACTTCGATATTAACGCCTTGCGCGATATCTGGTACAAGAGCAGCTTCCTGTTGGATCAGAAGCAGAGCTTCAACGGCAAGGCAGCCGAGCGCTACCAGAACTACAAGCAGCAGCCCTTGCAGTGGAATATCCTTCCCAGCTTCACAGGCAAGCTGAACCAGTTCGGCCTGAACCCCGACCGTCGCGAGAAGAGCGGCCTCCGTGCAGCTATCATCCGCGAGAAGGGTACAAACGGCGAACGCGAGATGGCCTACATGCTATACCTGGCAGGCTTCGACGTAAAGGACGTAATGATGACCGACCTTATCACAGGTCGCGAGACACTGGATGATATCAACTTCATCGTCTTCTGTGGCGGATTCTCTAACAGCGACGTACTGGGTAGTGCCAAGGGATGGGCCGGTGCCTTCCTTTACAACCCCAAGGCCAAGGAAGCCCTCGACCGCTTCTATGCCCGCAAGGATACTCTGTCACTGGGTGTCTGCAACGGTTGCCAGCTGATGGTTGAGCTGGGTCTCGTAGGCAGCAACAAGGCAGAGAACAAAGCCCGCATGTTGCACAACGACAGCCACAAGTTCGAGTCAAACTTCCTGGGCCTGACAGTACAGCCCAACCAGAGCGTACTGATGAGCAGTCTCAGCGGCAGCAAACTCGGCATCTGGGTAGCTCACGGCGAAGGCAAGTTCTCTCTGCCTGGCAAGGAAGAGGATTACAATATCGTACTGAAGTACAGCTACGAAGGTTATCCCGCCAACCCCAACGGCAGTGACTTCACCGCAGCAGGTATCTGCAGCGCCGATGGTCGCCATCTGGCCATGATGCCTCACCTGGAGCGCGCCTTCTTCCCCTGGCAGTGTGGCTACTATCCCGCTGATCGCAAGGAGCTGGATCAGGTGACACCTTGGATTGAGGCATTCGTAAACGCAAGAGAATGGATTAAGAAGAATTGAGAATTGAGAGTTGAGAATTGAGAATTAAACCTATATGTTTGATCTCTTTAAGACATTCTTTCAGATAGGACTTTTCACCTTCGGTGGCGGCTATGCAATGATACCGCTGATAGAGCAGAAGGTGGTGGATGAAAAGCATTGGGTCGGCCACGATGAGTTGGTCGATCTGATTGCTGTAGCCCAGAGTTGTCCCGGTGTCTTTGCCGTGAACATCAGTATCTTCATAGGCTACAAGCAGAAAGGTGTATGGGGCGCATTCCTAAGTACCTTGGGTGCCTGCCTGCCTTCCTTCATAATCATTCTGCTCATAGCCTTTGCCTTCTTCCAGTTCAGGGACAACCCCTGGGTGGAGAGGTTCTTCAAAGGCCTGCGTCCCGCGGTAGTGGCCCTGATAGCCGCTCCAGTGTTCCGCATGGCCAAGAGTGCAAAGATAAACCGCTATAACGTTTGGATTCCCGTGCTGGCCACCTTTGCCATCTGGCTGATGGGTGTCAGCCCTATATACATTATACTAATTGCCGGAATAGGCGGCTATGCCTATGGGCAGTATCTGAGGGATTAAGGATTAGAGATTAGAGATTAGGGATTAGAGATTAGGGATTAGAGAATAGAGATCATGGTAGTATTGTTATTAAGATTATTCTGGACGTTTTTCCTCATCGGACTATTTGGATTCGGTGGTGGATATGCCATGATATCCATGATTCAGACCGAAGTGGTTACACACCAGCATTGGATGACAATGGGACAGTTTACGGATATTGTCGCCATCAGTCAAAGCACCCCCGGTCCTATCGGCATCAACAGCGCCACATACGTTGGATATACAGCAGTGGTGAATGCCGGGTACGACCCCTCGTGGGGTATACTTGGCAGCTTCATAGCCACCTTTGCCGTTGTCTTCCCCAGCTTTGTACTCATGCTTATCATCAGCAGGTTCCTGATGAAGTACAAGAACAACAGCGCCGTCGAGAACACCTTCCAAGGTCTGCGCCCTGCTGTAGTAGGTCTTTTAGCCGCTGCTGCCCTGTTGCTTATGAACAGTGAGAACTTTGGCAACATCTCCGAGACACCCTGGCAGTTCTGGATAAGTGTAGGACTTTTCTGCTTTGCCATGATAGCCCACCGCGTATACAAGACAAACCCCATACTCATCATCCTGCTATGTGGTATAACAGGAATGCTCCTGTTCTAAGACAGAAGCATTCCCCATATTTTCCCATAAGACCTAATCTTATAAACTAACCTTACGTGAGCGAGTGTGTCCGTTTACTGTCCACTTTAGGATATAGACACCACTTGGCAGCGAAGAAGCATCAACAGCTTCCTTCAGACTACCCGAACCTAACATGCGACCGCTCAGATTATAAAGGGCAATGCTACCCTGCACATTCTCCACACCATTAGGTATTCTGATGTGAATCTGCTTGCTGCTATCCATAGTGATGCGGTAATCGAAGTCTTCCTTCCACACTGAAGCTATGCCAACCTCGACATTTTCTGCAGCCTGCTCGATATACCACTGGCGTGTAGGCTTATAGGCATTATCGGAATTGTTGGTCCAACTGATAACAGGATTTCCGTCTGCATTTGCTCCATTATGGTTGTTCCAAGCCAGATTGGTCTCCTTGTTCTCCAAAGCCCAATAGTCACCAGCCTGTACAAAACGCCACAGCTGGCGGTCGTCTTCCTCGTCAATTGGCAATACCTGCAACTGTGACCCAGTAGAATACTGGCCAGAAGAACCTGCAGCCATATCCGTAATAGCCAGATTGCTTTCGCGACATACCAGTCGGTAATAATCGGCCGTAACAGGTCGTATCTCCCACTGCTGAGTCATATACCTGTCTTCGTTCAAGCTCCATGTGCCCAGCAGATTACCACCATCACAAATATCCACAGGATGATTTACCCCTACATTATATATATAATAGTAATAGTTCTTGTCAACACCCATGGGATTGGTAGCCTCAGGCTTAGGAGGCTGAACGCCGTCCGGGTTGGGAAATACAGAGGACAGATAGGTAGCATGATCCACCAGGAATCTCTTCAGGTAATCTATACCCTCCTGATAGGTACTGAATAGCTGCAGCTCATCCCATGTGCGCTCCTTGATGGACCATACTTGGAAGTTTAGTCGCTGACTCTCCTCCAATTCAGCAGCCAGACTGTCTACGAAGGCAAGTGTCTTATCAACAAGATTCTCCTGAAGGACAGCCTTATGCCATCTGCGTCCAATAAGGTTGCGGAACCAAGGATCACTATACATCCTTATAAACCATTCCTTACCCTCATAAGCACCTTGCGGATAGCCGGCATTCAACTGTAATTTGTTGGTCATCTCACCTAAGCGATAGCAGTTGTTGAAGGCAATATCATAGTCCCAGATAGGACCCATATACAAATGGTCATCGCCCTGTTCCTTATAGCAATACATACTATAGAAGCCATCACAGTTAGCGCCGTACTCAACAGTCAGGAACCAAGAAGCAAGAGAGAGACTGTCAAAGAGCTGACGATATCCGTTTTCGGGATCTGTATAATCCTCAGAGAAGATATGGCTCTCCACATTGTTCATAAAATCGCGCAGATAGGACATCTGGCTATAATCTACCACATCTTCGTCTGGCGATTTAATAGCAACAGATACTCCGCCATCGGTATTGAACCAGATTTCCTGGCTACGGGCAGGTGCACCCATCTCCATAAAGTAACCGCCAGAGATATCAGAATCCTCTGTCGGGAACTCCTCTTGCTCAACGATATTAATACGATGCTTACGAACGTCAACATGGTCACTTATCTGATAGTTGCCAACGAAGGTTCCGTTCAAGGTAAGATCCACAAACTTGGCTGCAGGAACAAACGGTTGTCCCAGCTCCTTAGCTATGAAGCTTGCCACCGCATTACGTATGAGCGTCTTATCGACACAGTTGGCCAGCAAGGTCCAGTTACGTGCATTGGCATATCCTTTGCCCAGGAACTTCTCCTTATCCTTGAACTTAATGCGATAAGGCTTCTTGGGAACACCCCAGGTGCTGTTACCGCGTCCACGAATCTCCAGCGAATCAAAAATCTCGACCTGATCGTCCTGGAAGCGCCACATCTTGGCATACTTATAACTATACTTGCTATCAATAGAAGAACCGTCGAAAGTATTAATGTATATAGCAGGCAGATTAGTAAGCTGCTTCATATAGGTGGGTGCATCACCGTTCTTCAGATGTTCAAATTCAACACAGAACGCCTCGTATGCTTCTTGCAACTCCTGCAGATCATATATTGTAATATCTTCATCCGACCAATATTCGCTTTCGTCTATCAACTGCTTTAAATAGGTGCCATAGGTGCCCAAATCAGAAAGATAAGAAGGACCGAATACCGTAACATGCACTGGATAAAATTCGGCAAAGTGTCCGAAGTAATTACCCGAGCTGTTGGCCAAAATGGTAAAGCGAAGCGACTTGTATGTTTTTCCCAAGGAAACGGGGTCTGAGGTATATTCCTCGCCATAACTTGCGTTACCGAGGCTAATTACGCCCAGATCATCCCATTGAGATCTATTGTTGCTTCCCAGAACGCCCATCAGTGTAACGTGATTGGCCTCTGTGCGACGACGTACCACATAAAGACCGACATCGCCTCCTACTGGTTCATCAAAGTCTATCTGTATGTAGTGTGTTTCATGAACTTGATTATGCCAGTCACTATGCCAGAAGGTACCTGGATCACCATCCACCAGATACTCTATGTATTGGCCTTCCTGCCAGTCACTGGCGTTACTACTCAGTTGATCTCCCGTAACGGGGATAATCTCTGATTCCTTTCCTGCTGCTTGTGTATAAATCGCCTTGGATTTAGCAAGCAATTCATGGTATTGCTCTGCTATGGTCTGTGCTCCCAAGGCAAGGGAGCACAAACTTAGCAGCGCTGCGAAAAGCAGTCGCATTTCTTATTAGTTTATGGGTTATTCTTCGGTTGTTTCTTTTGTAGGCTCATCGAAATCGGTAACATCGTTCTCTACCAGTATGTTATACCACTGAGCCAATTTCTTCATGTCTGCTGGATAAACACGGTCACGGTCATAGTTAGGAAGGGCCTCACCCATAAAGGCAGCCAACTCGTCCTTACTTGCCTTCTTGTAATCGAGGGTTATCTTCTTACCATCCTGCTTTTCCAGAATATTCTTGAATACACGACGCAAGGGAACCTCTTCGTCATCGGTATACATTGCTATATCAGCCAATGAGATTACCTTGTCGGCACCAAATATGGGCATACGTTTCTTCTGGGCATCCAATGTTTCAACAATAAGAGTGTTGTTTCCACGTGATACCAACTTGTACAAACCGGGCTTACCGGATATTGCCAAAATCGTTTCTAACATGTTTTTTATCTAATGTTGTGTTAATTAATAATCTTAAATATCTCTTGCAAGGATGCCAACAGGACCTCCTGCCTAGCATCATCATTCTCTATCACATAATCAGCCTTCCCACGTTGTGCTTCAGACTGTTGCATATTAATACGAGCCTCAACCTGCTGACGCGTACTGCCGTCTCTGTGCATCGTACGCTGGATACGCAACTCCAAAGGAGCATGCACGTAAAGAACCTTGTCGACTGTTGTGTCAAAACCACTCTCATAGAGGATGGCACTTTCCATTGCTACAACTTCAGCATGCTGTCGTCTTACCCATTGGCAGAAATCTTTCTTCACAGCCGGATGGACAATGGCATTCACCATCTGGGCATTTTGCTGACTGGCGAAAAGAAAATCAGCCAGCTTCTGCTTTTGGAGCTTTCCGTCCTTATAGATATCTGTTCCGACCAATTCGGTCAGTTCCTGTCTTACCTCTTCATCATCACAGATAAGGCGCTTTGCCTCTGCATCACAGTCATAGACGGGCACATTCATTTTCTCCCGCAACAGAGAAGAGATGAAACTCTTTCCGCTTCCTATTCCGCCTGTGATTCCAAGTACAACCATAGCAGACTATTGGTTTCCGCCTTCCATTTCTGACATTTCTATCAGATAGTCCACCTCTCTGGGTGAAATACGGGCATTCGTCACGCCTTCAGGAAGAGACTTCAAGTGCAAACGGTACTTGTCGGATGGATTCTGTAACAGTTCCTCATAGGTAATGGCTAACACAAAGTTGTCTGCCGTTATTCTCTGATACTGTCCTGACTCCACACGGAATGTCACCTTAGCACGAGAAGGGAATGTGCGCAATTCCTTGTCACCAGGAAAATTCAGACCTATTATGGGGACTTCCACCGTCTTTTCAGCATAATAGCCTACATAAACGGTCATCTCTGCCCTGTTGGGTTCGTATTCCACACCCTTCATACGTCTGAATGATATGTTCTGAACCACATTCTCTTTCAGACCCGACAAGCTGACAACCTGTGTGTACGCATACTGCATGGTATCAAGCACACTATTGGGCGCATATACCAATACACTATCCTTGGACAGCTTCATGGCCTGGATGTAATTCTGAGGAGAAGCGTCAATGTTACCACAAATCTTTATGGGAAGTTTTCGAGCCACACCTCTGTTGTAGTAATACTCCAACGTATCAGGACGAATAGCATTAATATGACTGGAGACGCCCAACTGGCTCTGTATCATCCGTTGTACATCAGTCAAAGGAACCTGCACTCGGCCATTGGTAAGACCAGCGTCATACTTTTCGAAGTCTACCTCGATAGCATTCTGCACCGTATAACGGAAGAAACGCAATAGTGTTGTCCCCCTGTCACGAATGGTGATATGCACCTCTGGAGGCAAGTCTGTAGTGATGTGAACATTCTCCGGAACATTCTTCAAAGCCAAGGGAACTGAGATTTCCATCTCGAATGTTTCGTTAAGCGTCTGTAATAGCCAGAAACCTGAAGAAACAACAAAGAAGAAGAGGAAGACAAAAACCTCATGGCTTTTCTTGCCAAAGAAAATGTTTCTTATCCTCACCCATACCTTTGCGAGTCCGTATCCCATCGTGCAGACTTTTGTTAGACAGAAGTGTAGTCCTAAAACTTACTGGGTGGGTTGAGCCTGGGCATACACCGAATTACGGTCTACCTTGATGCGAACACCATTGGCAATCTCAATCATCAGTGTATTATCGTTCTCATCTATCTGCTTTACAACACCATAGATACCACCAGCCGTCACCACAGCCTGGCCTACGGTAATACTGTTACGGAAATTCTGTATCTCCTTCTGTCTCTTCTGCTGAGGACGAATCATAAAGAGATACATGATGGCCACCATAGCCACAATCATCAAAAGTCCACTGTATTGCTGCATTTTCTTGTTTATTATGGTTATTATTGTTTACGATATTTCTCAACTATTCTTAATCAGTTTATTCTCTTCAATCAGCCTCTTGGCTATATTGTCCAACGTTGCATTTATGTATTTACCGCTCTTGTTGGTACTATACATCTTAGCAATCTCGACATACTCGTTGATGCTCACGCTAACAGGAATGCCAGGGAAGGAAATAATCTCGGCCAAAGCCAACTGCAAGATAATACGGTCCATCAGGGCCACACGCTTGATATCCCACTTACGGGTGGTAGATGCAATCAGATCATAATAATAATCCTTATTGGCAATAGCCTTCTGCAATAAACGGGTTGCAAACTCCTGATCCGAAGTATCCTTATATTCTGGCATTAAAGGCTGGTCGTCTGTACTATCAGCAGTGAATCTGTTTATGGTCTTTAAGACAAAGGTATCAACAATCACCTTGTCATCATTCCAATAGAGATCCATCTCCTCCAATACAGCATCCAACTCCTCGTTGTTGCAAATCAGATGACGATAGATAAGGCGCCAAATCTCCCTATCCTCCTCGTACGAATCCTTGTTCGAATTCATATATGCCTGATAGAACTCACTTTCCTCAATCTTGTTGTACAGCGAACGAACATACTCTTCCTGGTCGGCCCAGTCAAAACGCTGCTGATTCTCTCTGTACTCACGCAACTGCTTATTGGATTCCAGTTGCAACATAAAACGGTTCTCCACAAACTTGGTACTCATGCTACTGTTCTCACCAAGACGCTTGGCACGACTCTGGCGCATCTCTAACATACGCAATGCCATACGGTTCAGTTCAACCATTAACAGCAACATGCTATTATACAAGTCATAGGCTCTGGACAGGCTCAGAAGCAACTCGTGTTCTGCCGCTGCAGGATTCTTGCTTCCATTCTGATAATAAGAATAGGCTATTTGAACAAGTTTCAATCGAATTAATTCGCGATTTATCATACTATTATAGTTAAAATGAGGGTACAAAATTACTCATTTTGCCCCATATTGGCAATTTTTCGGCATTTTTTTTGGAAGATAAAGAAAATATGAAGAATTTTGAACCCGCTTTTATATATTTGCAGACATGGAATCAAACAAAAAAACGCAAACTGAGGCCGAAAGCAATATCCTGTTTTCTAAAGCAGTCAAGGCTGGCCAACGCATCTATTATGTAGATGTAAAGATGAATAAGAAAGATGAGATGTACCTCAGCATTACCGAGAGCAAGAAACTTGTTTCCGGCACTACGGAACTGCCCCAGTACAACTACGAAAAGCATAAGATTTTCCTCTTCAAGGAAGACTTCCAGAAATTCCAGGAAAGTCTGAACGAGGCTATTAATTACATCAACAATCAGCAGGGACCTGCAGAGCAAAGAACACAGGAAGAAGGCGAAATCAATATCGATTTAGACTTCTAATATCAAGCAAAGAATACAAAAATTGCATTGTTGAATAAAATAATTCATTATTCTTAATGAGTAATCCATAATTATTTTATACCTTTGCACCCGCTTTTGAAGCCGTGTGATGGCGAATTAAGCAATATTAAACTTAATTTAGAGTAACACAAAAACAAAAAACAATGAAAAGTATTGACGTAAAAGGTACTGCCCGTCCTAACACAGGAAAGAAGGCAAGTCGTGAGATCCGTAAGGCTGGTGCTGTTCCCTGCAACCTCTATGGCGAGGCTAAGGGAGAGAACGGTCTGCCCGTTGCTATAAGTTTCACCGCTACTCAGGAGGAGTTGCGTAAGCTCGTTTACACTCCCGATATCTATAGCGTAAATCTGAACATCGACGGCAAGGAGTGCAAGGCTATTATGAAGGAACTTCAGTTCCACCCCGTAACAGACGCTTTGCTGCACGTTGACTTCTATGAGATTACAGAGACCAAGCCCATCGTTATGGAAGTTCCCATCAAGCTGAACGGTTTGGCAGAAGGTGTTAGAGCCGGTGGTAAGCTGGCTGCCAGCGTACGTAAGCTCAAGGTTAAGGCTCCTTACACAGCTATTCCCGAGAAGTTGAACATCGACGTTACCAACTTGGGTCTGGGTAAGACCATCAAGGTAGGTGAGTTGAGTTTCGAGGGTCTCGAACTTGTTACCAGTCCCAGCGTTGTCGTATGTCAGGTTAAGATGACACGTAGCGCTATGAGTGCTGCAGCAAAGGCTCAGGAGGATTAATTCCTTACCATAGCATAATAAAGGCGGCACAATCATGCCGCCTTTTATTTTTCAAAAACGATGAAACTTATTAAAGATATTCTCTCTCTCCTATGCCCCGGCAAGAGCAAAAAAGAGGCTGCGGAAGAGAACACTGTTATGAAATACCTAATCGTAGGACTGGGCAACATAGGCCCTGAGTATGTAGGCACACGCCATAATATAGGTTTCCGTATTGTAGACGCACTGGCCAATTCGGCCAACGCACAATGGGAGGATAAACGGTATGGCTTCGTGGCCCGTATGCGTGCCAAAAACGCCCAGCTTATCCTGCTCAAGCCCAGCACATATATGAATCTTTCCGGCAACGCCGTTCGCTACTGGATGCAGCAAGAGAAAATTGAGTTACAGAACCTACTTGTAGTAGTAGATGATCTTAGCCTGCCCGTAGGAACAATACGCCTGAAACAGAATGGCAGTGCCGGTGGTCACAACGGACTCAAGCATATTGCTCAGATGTTGGGAACAGAGGGATACAACAGGCTAAAATTCGGTATTGGCAATGATTTTCCAAAGGGTGCTCAGGTGGACTTTGTACTAAGCAAGTTCGGCCCAGAGGATGAAAGTATCATTGAAAAGAAAACCCCCATCTGCACCGATGCCATCAAGGCGTTTGCTCTTAGCGGTATGCAGTTTGCCATGTGTAATTACAACAACAAATGAATACCGAAGCACGCATCGACAAATGGTTGTGGGCAGCCCGCATCTTCAAGACGCGTACCATAGCTGCCGCAGCATGCAAGAAAGGACAGGTTAGCCTAAAAGGCACCCCTGTCAAGGCAAGCCGGATGATTAAGGCAGGAGATATCATAGATGTCAGAAAACCGCCCGTCACCTACTCTTTTCGCGTGCTGCAGGCTATAGAAAGGCGTGTAGGCGCCAAACTCATTCCCGAGATCCTGGAGAATGTTACTGCACCAGAACAGTACGAAATCTTGGAGATGAGTAAAATCAGTGGATTTATTAACCGCGCCAAGGGAACAGGTCGCCCGACAAAGAAGGACCGTCGCTCGTTGGATGAATTCCAAAACGATGTGCCGGAGTTCTTTGCCGATTTCGATTTTGACCTTGACGAATAACGTTTTTTATACCATGAGATACTATTTCTTATTGGTACTTGCTACCATCACAACAGCTTGTCGGGCCACCGACTACATCATCGAGACAAACCAGCCCCGTCAGACTATCCGTCACTTTGGCGCTTCTGATGCGTGGTCCATGCAATTCATTGGCCTTTGGGATAACCAAGAGGAGCAAGAGAAAATTGCCGATTGGCTCTTTTCTACTGAGAACGATGCCAAGGGACAGCCTAAGGGTATCGGTCTATCCGTATGGCGTTTTAATTTAGGAGCCGGAAGTGCCGAACAAGGCAAAGACGCCCAGATTAACCCTGGTACACGGACAGAATGTTTCCTGACTAAGGACGGATCATATGACTGGACAAAACAAGCCGGCCAGCGTAAGTTTCTGCGAATGGCAAAGCAACGTGGTGTTCCTCATTTCCTGGCTTTCATGAATTCCGCTCCCGTCTATTATACCCAAAACGGTCTGGCCACCAACACTGGAAGAGGTGGCACCATTAACCTAAAAGATGACTGCTATGATGACTTTGCCCGCTTCATGGCTACCTCCCTCAAAGGATTAGAGAAACAGGAAGGTATCCACTTCGATTATCTTTGTCCAGTGAACGAACCCGACGGTCATTGGAACTGGCTTGGTCCAAAGCAGGAAGGATCTCCTGCGACTCATCGCGAGATTGCCCGACTGGCACGTGAGACAAACAAAGCACTCAACGAGCAAGGCCTCACCACCCAGATTCTAATGGACGAATCCAGCGATATACGTTGTCTTCTGGGCATTCATCAGACTGATTGGCAACGCGGAAATGCCATCAGTTCCTTCTTCTCTCCAGACAGCACACAGACCTACGTGGGTAATCTTCCTAACGTACCCCATCTGATGGCGGCTCATAGCTACTGGACCAACACGCCTGTACCTTATATGAAAGAGATTCGAGAGGAACTTAGGGAAGCCTGCAAAAAATTCGGTGTAAAATTCTGGCAGACAGAGATCTGTATCATGAGTAACGACACCGAGATTGGAGGTGGTCAGGGGTACGACTTCACCATGAAGACCGCCCTCTATGTGGCTCGCGTCATTCATCATGACCTTACGTATGCCGATGCCGAAAGTTGGTCGTGGTGGCGCGCCTGTGGTGGTAATTACAGGGACGGCCTCATCCGCGTTTACGAACGTGAACAGCGTGCCCGCGACTCTAAGTTGCTTTGGGCATTGGGCAACTACAGTCGATTCATCCGTCCAGGTGCTGTCAGATACGAAGTTACAAGTCCCAAACAAGAAGACCCCTACGGACTGATGGTTTCTGCCTACAAGAATAAAGACGGTAAGTGGGTGTGCGTAGCCATAAATTACGCTGATGAACCACAGAACATACAACTTAACCTCTCTGATAAGAAGAAAATCCATTGGCAGGTTTATCGTACCAGCGATACAGAAGACGAAAACCTAAAACCTATAGGCATTTGTAAAGGGAAAACGCAACTTTCACCCCGTAGCATTTCCACCTTTGTGGAAAATTAATTACTTTTACGCCGGAAAACTCTTAAACTAAAGATAAAGATGAGAAAAATATTATCCATTCTGACCCTTTTCACATTTATTTGTACAACAGCACTGGCTACATCTAAGCCCAGCACATTTACCATAGGTGAAAAGACATTCCTCCTGAATGGCCAACCCTTTGTGGTGAAGGCTGCAGAGGTTCATTATCCGCGTATCCCCCGTCCCTACTGGGAGCACCGCATACAGATGTGCAAATCGTTGGGTATGAATGCTGTATGCATCTATATCTTCTGGAACATCCACGAGCCGCAGGAAGGACAGTTCAACTTTACCGACAATAATGATGTTGCTGAATTCTGCCGCATTGCCCAGAAGAACGGTATGTACGTCATTGTACGTCCCGGTCCATACGTCTGTGCAGAATGGGAAATGGGCGGCCTTCCATGGTGGTTGCTGAGGAAGAAGGACATAAAGCTTCGTGAACGTGATCCTTACTTCATGGAACGCGTGAAGATATTCGAGGAGAAGGTAGGTGAGCAGCTCAAGCCCCTCACCATCCAGAACGGCGGCCCCATCATCATGATGCAGGTGGAGAACGAGTACGGAAGCTATGGCGAAGACAAGCCTTACGTTTCAGAAATCCGTGATTGCCTACGTGGCATTTATGGCAAAGAATTGGAGTTGTTCCAGTGCGACTGGTCGAGTAATTTCGAGAAAAACGGTCTCGATGACCTTACTTGGACCATGAACTTCGGTACGGGAGCCAATATTGACAACCAGTTCCGCCGCTTAGGTGAACTGCGTCCCAATGCTCCCAAGATGTGTTCTGAATTCTGGAGCGGATGGTTCGACAAATGGGGAGCCCGCCATGAGACCCGTCCTGCAAAGGATATGGTGGACGGAATGGACGAGATGCTCTCGAAGGGCATCAGTTTCTCGCTCTATATGACACACGGAGGAACCTCCTTCGGCCATTGGGCCGGTGCCAACTCACCTGGCTTTGCACCCGATGTTACTTCTTATGATTATGATGCTCCTATCAACGAATGGGGTCTTGCGACGCCAAAATTTTGGGAACTCCGTAAGATGATGCAGAAGTACTCAGACAAAGCCCTCCCTGCTGTTCCCAGAGCTCCGATGTCTATCATTACCGTGCCCAAATTCGAACTGACGGAGTTTGCACCGTTGGTATATGGCTGTGGCGGTCATGGTACCGGCGCAGACATGAATAACCTTACATTTGAATACCACAACATGGGTTGGGGTGCCATGTTCTATGAAGTAGCCTTGCCGGATATCCCCGCCCAGAGTTTGCTTGTTTTCGATGCACACGATTATGCTCAGGTGTTTATCAATGATAAGTTTGTTGGTAAGATTGATCGAGTGAAGAACGAGAAAAGCGTCACTCTTCCTGCGGTTAAGAAAGGGGATCAACTGGTGATTCTCGTCGAGGCAATGGGACGTATCAACTTCGGACGTGCCATAAAGGATTATAAGGGTATTGTGAGCGATGTAAAGATTGACGCATCTGTAGATGGACACGACATCACCTACACACTGAAGGGTTGGATGAAATGGGGAATCCCAGATGACTATAAGGTTGCTGTCCACGCCCTCAATGGCTATACAGGTAAAGAAGTAGATGAATATCATCCAGGGTTCCAACAGGAGGTAAAAGCATGGGGCACCCGTGGCTATTATCGTGGTTACTTCAACTTGAAGAAGGTAGGTGATACCTTCCTGAACTTCGAGACTTGGGGAAAGGGACAGGTATGGGTGAACGGTCATGCCATGGGTCGCATCTGGTCGATAGGCCCTCAGCAGACGCTCTATGTGCCCGGTTGCTGGCTGAAGAAGGGCAAGAACGAGGTTATTGTCCTTGACATCGTAGGTCCAAGCGAGAAAGTTGTCTGGGGACAAGCAGAGCCTGAACTCAACAAATTGCAGTTGGAGAAGAGCAACAAGCACAATAATATTGGCGACAAGCCCGACCTGAATAGCCAGCAGCCTATAGCTAATGGCCAGTTTAAGGCCGGAAACGGATGGCAGACCATCCAATTTGGCAAGACAGCCAAGGGACGCTACCTGGCCATAGAATGCCTAAGCACGCAAAAGGACGGTGACCGTGTGGCCATTGCCGAGCTATATGTTCAGGGCCTCGATGGCAAGCGTCTGAGTCGCGAACCTTGGACCACCAAGTATGCCAACAGCGAGGAGGAGAACGGCAACCACACCGGCGACAAAGTGTTCGACCTACAGGAAAGCACTTACTGGCAAACGGAAAAGGCTGCGGACTTCCCGCATCTGCTGGTTATTGACCTCGGATCGGAGCAAAATATCATCGGCATTGAGTACCTTCCCCGTGCCGAGCAAGGCGCTCCTGGAAGCATTAAGAAGTTTAAAGTATTTATTTATAATTAACAGTAACAGAAGAGGTAAGAGGTTTTGTTTATATGATACGCAAATTAATCGCACTAACAATACTTGCGCAACTCGCCACAGAGATAAATGCGCAATGTATGGTGAACACATTTGACGATGTTAAACCGACAAGGAGAATCTCAGCCAGTGACTTCAGGAAACAGGAAGGACAAGATTTCCCCATAGACACTATACAATATGCAGGTCCTGAAGCCATAAACTTTGTGCTCCTAGGCGACGGATATACCGCTACAGAGCAGAAAAAGTTCTTGACAGCTGCCAACAACCTATACAAGGCGCTGTTTAGGAAAATTCCCATGAACAAATACAAGAATTGGTTTAACCTATATGCCATAGAGGTAATATCCCAAGAATCGGGCATCTCCCATCCTGGTGTACTTAAGAATGGTGTGTATGTCTGCCCCGAAGGTTCTTCGCTACCCATTAAGAATGTTAACACCTATTTTGGCATACACTTCGATTCGTATAACATACATCGACTACCTTGTACTGACAATAGTAACAAGATATACAATCTACTGAAAGCCCTTATGCCTAACTATGAGATGGTGGGCATTCTGTGCAACACTACAGAATACGGTGGAGCCGGTGGTTCTTATCTGACCTGCACTACACACAGCAGTGCCTCTGAGATTTTTATACACGAATTCGGTCACACTTTCGCGAATTTGGCTGATGAATATTTTGCCGGTGATAACTATCTTGGCGAATTTCCGAACCAAACCAGCAATAACAATTCCAAAACAATAAAATGGAAACATTGGTGGAGACAGAACAGCGTTGGTGCATTCGCTATAGGTGGGTCTACAAAGGGTAATAGTTATTACAAGCCTGTAAAGGGTACCTGTGAGATGGAGTATCTGAACAAAGAGTTCTGTCCCGTCTGTCGTGAGACTATAATTGAGTCCCTTCATAATCGTGTTAAGGTCATTGCAGAATATGAACCGACCTCCAGAAACCTTACTATGGATGAAAAAGAACTTACATTCACTATCACACGTTACTATAAAGGCACTTCAAACAGAGTAAACTTTGAATGGAGTGTAGACGGGGTAATTCAAGAAGACGAGACATCTGACCATATGGTTCTCACATTCGACAAACTGCAGGATACTTCTTCACATACAGTTAAAGTTAAGGCACACGAGGTCAACACCTATGTTAAAGACCCCAAGGACGCTACCAAGTATGTAAGTACCATAACATGGAGGGTGGAACTGGGAACCGTAGGCATAGAAGCATTTACACATGATGATTTCTGTGTCGAATCCAGAAGTGGAGCCTTGTTCCTTAAATCAGAAAAGCCACGTGCTGTAACCATATTCAATCTGAATGGTCACAGAGTGGCTCATCTGAACGTATGTGGTGAAGAAATAGTAAAACTACCTAGAGGACTCTACATCGTAGATGGAAAGAAGATGCTGGTAGACTAAACCAACTCAACTACTTAAACACAACCTTTTTCCCCTTCTGTATATAGATGGTTCCCGGCTTCAGGTCGGTAACCCTCATACCCTGTAGGTTGTATATCGCTCCATCCGTAAACTTCTCCTCAGGAGAGATGGAAGGAGACTGTATTCCATCGATATAATCCTCCAAATCACCTACTATGGTACCGAAATCTGCCCATGCAGAAGCTTTGTAGGCTGCAAGCGCTTTGGCATAGACATGAATCGTAGGTTTACTAGAGAATAGATAGTTGTTGATGCTGGGAGGTGTAAGCGCCTTAACATAAGCATCCTTGACAGGCGAACTATAGAAAACGCCTTGTGCCATTGTCTTAACTCCCTTCCCCACTACTACTGTTGTCAATTGGCTGCAGTAGGCAAAGGCATCACCACCTACACTTGACACCTTTTCGGGTATTTCAATGAACTTGATTCCTGAACTTGAGAAGGCATTGGCTCCAATCGAGGTAGTGTTCTGTGGAAGCGTTATAGCGATAAGTTTCTTGATGTTCTGGAAAATAGAGCTTGGGAAAGAAGTAAGTCTGGCCTGACCAAGGTCAATGGATTGAAGGTTCTCCTTATTAACAAGCTGCTTCATATAACTGAGATCCGTAGAACTGATTGAACCACTGACAACCAGCTTGATGACTTGGTCGTTCTTCAACTCTGTCTTGAGCTTTCCTGCAGAAGGTAACGTCACATACTCTATACCGCTCATACCCTCGGCTTTGGTAACTTCGCGCATCGTACCGTCTACATCATAAGAATAGATGATCCAATCTGTGCCAATGCGGGAAGGAATACACAGATTCTTGGAGTTGGAAGCATACTGGATATTATTCTCTTCGTCCAGCATCAGGAAGCCCAAGCCACCCGTACCTTCCATTGCATAGAGTGAGTCGGCCTGCAGATAGACATACTCCGAAGGAGCACAAGCTCCAGGCAAATAACTAGTGAACTGTCCTAAATCGCCGCATTGTCCTACTTGGTCGGATCCGTTACGTTTTTTACCTGCAGCCTGCAGAAAACCCGTGGAAAGGACATAATCCGCACGGTCTTCCACAAAGATGATCTCTCGGTTCTTCTTCTCGTATTTGGCGATATTCGCTTTTGTGGAACTTATATTAGTCTTAGTTACAGCAATGGGATGCGAGCCATAGTCCTCGATTTTAGATCCGGACTTTATTGGTTCGAAGAAGCCCCAAATAGTAAAGAAATCGGTAAGATCTTCCTGCGCAACTTCGCAGACCTTACGAACAAATTTCAATCCACCATTATTGTTGTTTGTAGAATTATAAAGTGTCAATGGGTCTTTGCGCAATGCCTTAAAAAGTTCAGGATAGAACGATGTATTCTTCTGCCCTAAATGATAATAGAGGTAAAGGTCCCAGTAAAAACGCAAGCGGCTGTTTACGTCTCTATAATAGAACGGTTCACGACGAGCAAACTCATCCATCACAGCAGAAAGTGCTGATCCGCCAGATGAGTTAAGGCCGCCAAGATAGCAGACAAGATTCGAGAAGACGTTGTTCGAAGCCTCGGTACAACCTTCCACATTAATAGCCCTTTGGTTATTATGACCACACTCATGACCGGCACACCAATCGTCCATTTGCGAGTTGGTGGCATCCAAGCAATTCTTGATACATGCAAACCCATTGTAGCTGGTTCTATAAGGTGTAGAATTGGCGTATCCGGCATCGCTTTCCTCTCCTTCGATGGCGAAGTTGGGATTATTGTAATAGAGTGGATAGATAGCATCGCCACCCGTCAAGTACCAGGGGTAGCCAGCCTTCTTGCCCGTTGCAACCTCTTCAGTCATACCCATCAGATTTTTTTCCCATACGGCAACACTGTCGAACCAACAGATGCTTTTGTCCATCTTGGCAGCGGTTGTGAATACTTCTTTATAAGAAGCGGTCTTCAAGTTGTATAATGAATGACCACCCCTGACAGTAAAACGGTTAAGTTTAGCCGCCCTTAGGATTTTCAGATAATCAGCAGAAGTATGAAAATTGACATCATAATAGCCATTCACCTTACCACCTTCGACGTGAATCTTCATATCCGGCCACTCGCTGAGTGTCTTTTTCATTGACCTTGTATCGGCTGTATATATAATGTAATAGAGCGCATTCTTGGTTCCCTCTATAACATTGAGTCCCTTCTCCAATTTAGTGCCCGCAGTGGCACTGGTAACAAGGTCGTTCTCAACACAACCGGCAAAATACAACGTCGCACCACTGGGTATATCACTATCTACGAAGACAAATAACTCATCACCGTCTTTCTCAGCATAAATTCCTGTAGGATTACCCATATAGGACCCACCCGATGACATCATCTTATCATTCCAGTAGTTAGCATCGCTATAGGCTTTGTAACTATGGATGCGGAAGTCATGCTCATAGGCTGCCCAGCTCTGGTTCTTTACCTTCAGGGCTATGGTAATCATCATTTCCGGCATACCCACCTCAGTCAGAACGGCCGTCAGATCCTCATCACTCATGGCCTGATATTCGGGCTTCAAGTGGGTACAGGCAACATCTTCAAAAAACTCGCCTGCCTTAGTCTTAGCAATGATATTGGGATCTTCTTCCATCGGGTAGGTATTCTCCAGACCACCCAAAATAGAACCGAAATCTTTCCAACTGGATGCCTTGTACACGGTCTGATAGTCCGTATAGACATAAATCTTGGGATTAGAGCCGAACAAATAAGCCGATGTGGCAGGAGGAGTAGTGGGTTTCACGTATGCTTTCTGAACATTAGATGACCAGAATACGCCCTGATCCAACTGCTTTACTTTCCTGCCGATGACAACATTGGCCAGTGAACTACAATAGGCAAAAGCGTCGCCGCCCACTCTTGTTACAGAGTTAGGAATATCTATCGCCTTGAGTCCCGTCCGCGAGAAGGCATTGGCCTGGATGGCTGTCAGGGTTGTTGGCAAAAGTATCTCCTGTAGATTAGAACATTCTGTAAACATCTGTTCGCCAATCACATCATTCGTCGTCGTAAAACTCCCATAGTAGGCATCACCGCCACTAACAATACGCACCTCTGACCAATCGAGCGATGTTACCGTACCTTTCGCAACCAGCGTACGAATATACTTGATATCCGTGCCGTTAATAAAGCCAGTAACCTTTAGCTTTGCGTCAGTACTTGACAGCAAGGTAGAAAGTGTTCCCGCCTTTTCCACATTAACCTCTGTAACAGACCATGCATGTGCTGGACAGAGAAAGGCAATACTCAAAAGCAATACCTTTGTAATTCCCTTTGAAGTTTTCATGATAGTATATTTTATTTCATAATTTTCCTTCCGTTTTGAATATAGATAGTTCCAGGCTTCAAGTCAGTAACCTGCATACCCTGCATGTTATAGACAGGAGCCTCTTCCCTGCTTTGGGGAAGTCCTTCTCTAACATCTTCTATTGCATCAATGTAGTCGTCCAAATCACCGACAAGTGTACCGAACTTAGCCCAATTTGATGCCTGATACTTGGCAAGGGCACTGGCATAGACGTGAATCGTGGGTTTACTGTTGAAAACATAATCTGCGAGGTTGGGAGGCGTAAGGGCTTTTACATAGACTTCCTTTACAGGACAGTTATAGAAAACACCCTGACTCATCGACTTAAGACTCTTACCGAGAATAACAGTTGAGAGCATACTACAATCGCCAAAGGATTCCAGGCCAATAGATGTCACCGCATCCGGAATCTCAATCATCTTAACTCCCAAAGAACGGAAAGACCTGTCTCCTATCGAAGTAATCTTCAAAGGCAGACGAATAGATGTAAGTTGCGTGAAACCGTCAAAGATAAAGGTTCCCATTATATTGGAGGAAGTCTTATAACTTTGGTAATAGGCTGTTCCACCAGCTATAATCCTGGCATTATTAAGGTCGATGGAAGCCAAATTACCCTCCATGAGGAGTTGACGCAAGTACTTGATATCCGTTCCGTTGACAGGACCACTGATGACGGCCTTAATGACTTTTTCGGAAAGATTATCAGACAGAGAAGATGCCGTGGTCAACGTCACATACTCTGTACCCTCCCCTGCTTTTGTTATCTCGTGCAGAACACCGCCTTCATCATAGGAGTACATAGTAAAGTCAGTACCCACACTGGAAGGAATACAGAAGTTCTTGGCATTAGTCGCATATTTCAGTTTCCCCTCGGCATCCAGCATCAGGAAGCCCAGACCGCCTGTACCATCAAGGGCATAGAGCGAATCGGCCTGCAAGTAAGTATACTCCGATGGTTTGCTGGCACCAGGCAAGTAATCCGTAAACTGACCCACATTACCACACTTCCCCACCAAATCCGAGTCGCGACGTTTCTGCCCGGCTGTTGTCAAGAAATCTGTTGTCGGCACATAGTCTACGCGGTCCTCTATGAAGATAATCTCGCGGTTCTTTGTAGGATATTTGGCTATCTCGGCCAACGTCTTGTTGATGTCAGACTGGTAGACCGTCATCTTATGCTCGCCATAATCATTAACGATATAGTTGTTAAGCGGTTCAAAGAATCCCCATACAGTAAAGAAGTCGGTCAGGTCCTCCTGCGCCACCTGACAGACCTTGCGCACAAACTTCAGGCAACCCGTATTAGAACTATACAATGTCAGCGGGTCTTTACGCAACTCCTTAAAGAGCGTGGGGAAGAATGCAGTATTCTTCTGTGCCAGATGATAATAGAGATAAAGCTGCCAGTACATACGCATCTGGCTGTTCAGTGATCGGGTAAAAAACGGCTCATGGCGTGCATATTCATCCATAATGGTAGCAAGGGAGTTTCCGCTTGTGGTGACCAAGCCGTCATGAAAACGAATGTAATTTGAGAACAGGTTGTTGCTGACTTCTGTCCCACCTTCTACAGTTATCGGGCCTTGATTATTGTGTCCGCATTCATGAGCTGAACACCAATCATCAAAATCGGCAGTCCTGCTAACATCGAACGAGCTTTGCACACAACCGGCAGTGTTATACATTGTTCTGTATGAAGCTGAGTTAGCATAACCGCCATCGGTTGCCTCACCCTCGATGGCAAAGTTGGGATTGTTATAATAAATGGGATAGATAGCCTCACCACCCGTCAGATAGAAAGGTGCGCCTGCACGCTTACCGGTAGCGACACTTTCGCAGATACCCATCAATTCCTTCTCCCATACTGCTAAGCTGTCAAACCAACAGATACTCTTATCTATACTCTTAGGCCAAACAGATTTATAGGTGCTTGTCTTAAAGTTGAACAATGCGTGTCCACCCTTTACTGTAAAGCGTTCATGTTTTGCTGCCTTCAGGATAGCCTTATAGTCTTCATCGCTCTGACGTGCCACATCATAGTAGCCATTTACCTGTCCGCCTTCGATATGAATCCTTATATCGGGCCACTCACTCAGTGTCTTAGTCTGTTTCTGTGTATCGGCTGTATAAAGAATATAGAAAAGAGCATTATCTTTTCCTTCCACAACATTAAGTCCTTTCTTCAGCATCTTGCCTTGCTTGCCACTAGTAACCAAATCATTACCAGCACAACCGGCAATATAAAGCGTAGCATTTGCAGGGATGTCGCTGTCGACAAACACATACAACGGCTCTGCTCCTTTGGTAAAGATACCCGTAGGATTACCCATGTATGAGCCGCCAGTACTCTTCATCTTGTTGTTCCAGTAGTAGGCATCACTATAGGCATTGTAGTTATGAATACGGAAGTCCTGCTCATAGGCTGCCCAATTCGCATTTTTCAGTTTAAGGCCAAGGGTAATCATATAACTGGGCATACCACCCTCTTTCATAGATGTTATCAGGGTCTCATCAGTCATAGCCTGATATTCAGCCTTTAACTGCGTGCAGGCAACATCCTCGAACCAAATACTGGCTTTCTCGTTAACAATATCGCTAGAGTCATTATTCTCGTCCGGGTAATAACGGTCCAGTGTACCAGAAAGAGTTCCATATTGTTTCCAACTGGACGCCTTGTACTCGTCCAGGACACTCTTATACACACGTATGGTGGGACTGGCTGTAAAGATATAAGCATCCAAGGTTGGCGGAGTCTTAGGCTTTACGTATGTATTGGTGATATTAGAAGAGTTATAGAATACCGCCTGCTCTAAGAAAGAAACTCTGCTGCCAATAACCACTTTGGTCAGTGAGTTGCAGTCGGCAAAGGATGCATGTCCCAAACGGGTTACACTATTGGGTATATCCACCTCTTTGATACCCGAATGCGAAAATGCATAGCGGCCTATAGAGGTTATGTTCTGGGGTAAGACGCACGCCGCAAGTTTGGGACAGTCGGCAAACATATAGTCACCCAAAACATCGTTAGCCGTCGTATAGCTCTCGTTATATGCCACACCGCCCTTCACAATCCTTACTTCCTGCAGGTTCAACTTTGTCACCTTACCTGCCAGAAGCAATTCACGGATATACTTCACATCGGTTCCGTTGATAGAACCCGAAAGTTTCAGTTCTCTTTCCAGTGTAACATCCTGCAACAGTGTAGAGAGTGTACCTGCCTTTGCGATATTCACCTCTGTTGCTGACCATGCGTAAACCGAACAGAGAAAGGCAATGCCCGATAGCAATGTTCTTATGGTATTCTTTAAAGTTTTCATGATACCGTTAAGTTTTTTTACTTCATATTCTTGAATTATATATAGGCTCGCTCACACTCTGCAATGTGAGCGAGCCTTCATTATACTCATTTAATGACTTTCTTCCCATTCTGAATGTAGATAGTTCCAGGCTGTGGTTCAGCAATCTGCACACCTTGCAGGTTGTATATGGCTCCATCTGAACTATCCTGACGGAAGGTTCCCTCTGGAGCATTGATGGAAGTAGTGATAATCTCGCAGTCTTCCAGATCACCCACAATGGTACCGTACTCTGCCCAACCAGATTTCTTGTATGCAGCCAAAGCTTTGGAATATACATGAATTGTGGGGTTGCTTGAGAAGAGGTAGCTGTTAACAGAGGGAGGTGTGAGAGCCTTAACATAAGCATCCTTCACCTTAGACTCATAGAATACGCCCTGTTCCATTGTCTTAACCTTTTCGCCTATAATAACGGTGGTAAGTTGGTTGCAATAAGCAAAAGCATCAACACCTACAGTGGTTACTTTGTCGGGGATCTCAATCATATTAAGACCAGACTCAGAGAAGGCTTCCTTACCAATCGAAGTAGTGTTCTGCGGAAGCATTATGACAACAAGCTTTTTGACATTCTTGAAGGCGGAAGCAGGGAAAGTAGCAAGTCTGGCTTGGCGAAGATCGATGGATAGTAGATTCTCTTTGGTGACCAGTTGCTTCATATAAGTAACGTCCGTAGAACTGATTGGTCCGCTTACAACAAGCTTTATGGCTTTGTCATTCTTTAACTCTGTCTTGAGTTTTCCTGCAGAGGGCAACGTTACGTACTCTATACCACTCATATTTTCGGATTTTTCCACTTCATGCAGTGTTCCGTCTGCATCATAGGAATAGATAGTCCAATCTGTGCCAACACTCTTGGGAACGCAGAAGTTCTTGGAATTAGAAGCATACTTCATATTGCCTTCCTCGTCCAACATCAGGAAGCCCAATCCGCCTTCGCCCTCCAAAGCATACAACGAATCTGCTTGCAGATAAACGTAATCAGCTGGCTTGCAGGCACCAGGCAGATAGCTGGTGAACTGACCCACATCACCACACTGGCCCACCTGATCGGAACCGCCACGCTTCTGACCAGCCTTCTTGGCCAGGAAATCTGTTGTAGGTAAGTATTCAATACGTTCATCAATGAAGATAATCTCGCGGTTTTTCTTAGGATATTTGGCAATCTCTGCCTTCGTACTATTAATATCGGCCTGTGTAACAGCTATGTTATGGCGTCCATAGTCTTCGATAGTTGTAGGCTTAATCGGTTCGAAGAAACCCCAAATGGTAAAGAAGTCTGTCAGGTCTTCCTGAGCTACCTCGCAGACCTTGCGCACGAACTTCAGACCACCATTTCTATTGTTAGAAGAGTTGTAAAGTTTCAGGGGATCCTCGCGCAATGCCTTAAAGAGTCTGGGATAGAACGATGTATCCTTCTGTGCCAGGTGGTAGTACAGATAGAGTTGCCAGTACATACGGAACTGGTTGCCGCCAGGTCTGAAATAGTAGGGTTCATGACGAGCGAAGTCCTGCATTACAGAAGAAAGAGCAGCACCGGTTGGTGTGTTCAGACCGTCATGGAATATCATATAGAAAGCAAACAGGCTGTTAGACACCTCAGTACCACCTTCCAGATTGATAGCGCCCTGATTATTGTGTCCGCACTCGTGAGCGGCACAGTTGTCGTCCATATCAGCCTTGTTGGCATCCAGACAGTTCTTGATACAATTCAGACTATTATAAGAGGTTCTGTAGTCCGTAGAATTGGCATAGCCGTCATCACCTTCCTCACCCTCAATGGCAAAGTTGGGATTGTTGTAGTAGATGGGGAAGATAGCATCGCCACCTGTCAGATAGAAAGGTGCACCGGCACGCTTGCCTGTGGCAACACTCTCGCACATACCCATCAACTCTTTCTGCCAAACAGCTACGCTGTCAAACCAGAGGATACTCTTATCAATGGTCTTGGGGAAAACACTCTTGTAAGAGGCTCTCTTGAAGTTGAACAGCGACTGGCCGCCCTTGACGGTAAAGCGCTTGTGAGTAGAGGCATTCAGTATAGCAACATAATCTGCATCACTGTGGCGTGACACATCATAGTAGCCGTTTACCACACCGCCCTCGATGTGAATCTTCATCTCGGGCCACTGATCCAAGGTTTTCTTCATCGACTTGGTATCGGCTGTATATACTATATAATAGAGGGCATCCTTTGTACCGTCTATGATGTTAAGACCCTTCACCAGTTTCAGACCGGTCTTGGCAGAATAGATAAGCTGGTTCTCGACACAACCGGCAATATACAAGGTCGCATCACTGGGAATATCACTGTCTACAAATACATAAATTTCATCACCATCGTTCTTGGCATAGATACCCGTGGGGTTACCCATGTATGAACCGCCAGTACTCATCATCTTACTGTTCCAGTAGCTGGCATCGCTATAGGCCTTGTAGTTGTGGATGCGGAAGTCCTGTTCAAACCTTTTCCAATTCTGGTTCTTTACCTTCAGAGCAATATTAACCATGAACTCAGGCATGTTGGCGGCTGTGAAGGCAGCTGTAAGGTCCTCATCAGTCATAGCCTGATATTCAGCCTTCAACTGTGTACAGGCAACGTCCTCGAAGAATTCGCCAGCCTTGGTCTTGGCGTTAGTATAGGGATCCTCCACCATAGGATAAGCCCTCTCAAGGTTACCTGTTACGGTTCCGTAACTCTTGAATCCACTATTCTTGTAATCCGTCAAGGAAGAGGTATATACACAAAAGGTAATAGTTCCGTCTGGATTATAGAACATCCAATTCTCAGCTATTGCAGGAGGTGTTACCGGCTTCATATAAAACTTGGAAACAGGCGAATAATAGAATGCACCTTGCTCCATACGTCTAACGGAATATCCAACGATAACCTTCTTCAATGAATTACAATAAGCGAAAGCATCTTCTCCGATAGATGTAACACTATTAGGAATATCTACTTCTGTGATTCCACAACCAGAGAAAGACCTTGCCTTAATAGATTTCAGATTTGAAGGAAGCAATATAGTTTTCAGTTTGGTGAAATCCTGAAACATATATTCACCAATCACATTATTCTCTGTCTTGCAGCTTCCGAAATAAGCCACACCGCCACTTACGATGTTCACTCCTGACAAATCCAACGAAGTTACGGTTCCTGCACTAATCAGCTCACGCAGATACTTAACGTCAGTACCATTGATAGAACCCGTAATCTTCAGTTTAGCATCACTGGTGGGCAGCAGAGTCTGCAGTGTTCCTGCCTGCTCTACATTTATTTCAGAGTCTGCCCATGCCCAGCTGGCCGTAAAACAGATAAACAATGTCAGCAGTACTCTGCTGAATTTTAAACAACCTTTTCCTTTCATAATTTTGTGTATTTTTATAGTTTGATTTAAGATTATCGTGTTTTTTCCCTGGGGCCTCCAAGGTTGGACCGCCCCAGGGTTTCCTAGACTATCCTAGGCATTTATGCTGAGAACGAACCGAGTACCCTTAGTAAACTCGGGGTCAATACTCAGGTCACCATTCATCTTAATAGCCATCTGCTGACAGATGGGAAGACCCAGACCATCACCTTCAGTCAGGTCCCGTACCTCCAGGAAGGGTTTGAAGACATCCTCGCGCTTCTCCTCTGGGATTTGCGAACCTGTATTGGAAACCAGGAACTGGAATTTATGTACGCTTCGCTTCTTGAAATCCAAGTGGATGTGTCCACCCTCGGGAGTATAACGAACAGCATTGTTCAGCAAATGATGCAGGATATGGGCAACATATTCCTTATTGAAAGTGGCACTCATCTTAGGAGCATCCACATTCAACACCACGCCGCTGCGCTCTTTGCCACGAACTTGATTCATTATCTCCTCACAGAAGGCTGGCAGACTAACCTCTTCCTTCTCAACACCCTCGCCTATTGTGGTCTCCAACTGCGAAAGGGTCTGTATATGGTTCGAGAAGTCCAGCAACGCCTTTACCTCGGGCTGCTGACTATTCAGCTTCTGCAAGGCAGGTGTCAACTGAGCAGAGATATTGCTAGTAAACTTGGCTTTCAACGCAATATTCTCGCCCAATAGGCGGATGTTCTTCTTCTGTCTTCTGGTAAGAGCCAACAGGCGCAAGACAAACAAAGCACCGATTACCAGCACAGCAGCCAATACTACAGAAAGGACACAAAGGGCTATGATGATGCCCTGGCGAGTGGCCAACTTACTGTCTTTCTCGGCAATCTCCTTCTCGCCAGCCTGAATCTGTTCCTTCAAGGCGCCAGACACATCGGCCAGTTTCAGGGCAGCTGCAGAATCCTTCCAGGCAACATAGCCTCTATAAGCCTGAGCCACCATATTGGCACTGCCCGACTTCTTTCCGCCCTCGATCAGCAGTTTATAGGCATCATCTACCTTATCATACTCCTTCGAGGCAGTAAGCTTAGCAGACATCTCCTTAAAGACAGCATTACCCTTCTCTGTTTGTCCAAAGGTATAATAATAGATCGCCTTATTATATAGCAGGTCATTCTTTACCTTTTCATCACCTGAAGCATTAGCATAGCGCTCCATCTTCTCCAGATGTTCCATAGCACTCTCAGACCTACGCATCTTCATGTACATATTCATCCTGATTAGTGAAGATCTATAACGAGCGGCAGCCTTACCCTTCTCGTCCAGACTGGAGTTGGTCTGAATAGCCTGTTCTATACCACGCAAACGCTCAAATGCCTCCTTGTAACGTCCACCCGTTGCATCACTCTCGGCACGTTGCCACATCTCATTTGTCTGTGCATTTGCAGCCATGCAAGACACCAGTATAGTAACCAGCAAAAAAGATATTCTCTTCATCATATATTCGTTATATTGACAGTTTGCTATGCAAAATTACAAAAAAAGCGTGACACGAACAAAATAAATTAACATTTTTCTACGGAGCAAACTACAATAAAAGCATAGGGGTCTCAAAGATAAAGAGTTACAAGGAAAAGGCCACCCAAAACTTGACTGCATAAAGGAAACTATCAAAATTTGCTGCGAACCTGTAAATTGCGCACAATTATGACAAACGTAAAGTCGATTCGACGAGAATTAAGGCATATATAAAAAAGTCATGCCTTTATTACAAATAAGATCAAATGCAGTCAACATAAATCGCCAAAATATAGCCCGTAAATATTTTCCACACTTCAGACTCCGATTCCGTACGTTGCTGACTGCGAGTCAGCATGTTACGGACTAACAGTTCGCAGCAGTCGGACAAAATGCTTTAACCTATCGCTTTGCTGTAATGCGACAAATATTAACAACGGTCTGCATGGCTTTCTCCATATTCTGGATAGAAACAAACTCATGACGACCGTGGAAGTTAAGTCCGCCTGCAAAAATATTGGGACAAGGAAGACCCTTGAACGAAAGTTGTGCACCGTCTGTACCACCACGGATGGGGATAACCTTGCAGAAGCCGCAAGCCTCTTCAATAGCCTGCTTGGCAATATCAGTAATATGAGGTTTATCACTAAGCTGTGAGAGCATGTTGTAATACTGGTCGGCTAAATCCAGGAGCACAGTTCCTGCGCCATAACGCTGGTTGAAACGCTCTACCATATCCATAAGGACCTTTTTGCGCATCTCGAACATCTGACGGTTATGGTCGCGAATGATATAAGACAGTTTTGCCTCCTCAACCGTTCCCTGCAGGCCCGTAAGATGATAGAAGCCCTCGTAGCCCTCGGTCTTCTGCGGCACCTCGTTCTGAGGCATCTCCTGAGCAAACTCTGTGGCAATAAGGACTGCATTCACCATCTTATCCTTGGCATATCCGGGATGTACATTACATCCCTTAACGGTTACCTTGGCACCTGCGGCATTGAAGTTTTCGTACTCCAATTCACCTACCTCGCCGCCATCCATTGTATAAGCCCACTGACAACCGAACTTCTCGACATCGAAAAGATGTGCACCGGCACCAATTTCCTCATCAGGATTAAAGCCAACACGAATCTTACCATGCTCAATCTCAGGATGCTCCTGTAGGTAAACAACAGCTGACACAATCTCGGCAATACCCGCCTTATCGTCGGCCCCCAAGAGGGTATGACCATCTGTAACAATAAGGTCCTCACCAATATGATCCTTCAACTCGGGAAAAGCAGACACACGCGTAACAATGTTCTCTGCAGCATCCAAGACGACATCCTTTCCGTCGTAATTACGAATGATACGGGGTTTGATATCAGCTCCACTGCAATCTGGCGAAGTATCCATATGAGCAATGAAGCCAATAGTGGGCACAGGACGGTCTGTATTGGCAGGCAGTGTAGCATAGACGTAGGCATTCTCGTCCATAGAGACATCCTCTAAGCCCAGGGCAATGAGCTCATCGCGAAGATATTCTGCCAAAGCAAACTGCTTGCGGGTACTGGGACAAGAAGCGGACTCCTCGCTTGACTGAGTATCGAAGGACACATATTTTAGAAAACGATCTACCAATTGGGTATTCATAATACAATAGTTTTTACGGTTTGACTTGCAAACTTACACTTTTTTTCTGACAACAAGGCTCTTTCTCGTAAATTTTATCTAAATTTGCACATAAAATAAAAAAAGGATGATAGACAGAATTACGGTAGACAAGATACTGGATGCAGCAAACATTGTAGATGTTGTTTCGGACTTTGTAACCCTGAAACGTGCCGGCGTCAACCTGAAAGGATTGTGCCCCTTCCATGACGATACGACACCATCCTTCATGGTATCGCCTGCCAAAAATCTGTGTAAATGCTTTGCATGCGGAGAAGGAGGAAGCCCCGTTCATTTCATCATGAAACACGAACAACTCTCCTACCCCGATGCCCTGCGCTATCTGGCAAAGAAATACGGCATAGAGATTCAGGAAAAGGAACTGTCGAAGGAAGAGATGGAGTCGCGCAACGACCGCGACAGCATGTTCATCGTTAACGAATGGGCGCGCGACTGGTTCCAAAACGAACTGAACAATACCCCTGACGGCAAAGCCATAGGTCTGGCCTACTTCCGCGGCAGAGGATTCCGCGATGACATCCTAAAGAAATTCCAGGTGGGATATAGTCCCAATAACAAGGAACACACACTGGCGGCTGATGCCCAGAAAGCAGGCTATCAGGAAAAGTTCCTGATTAACACCCCCAACGAGAAAGATACCAAGCTGAGCATAGGAACTGGCCTCTGCCTGAAGAACGAGCAGGACGGGAAGTTGCGCGATCGCTTCCGCGGACGTGTTATATGGCCCATCTTCACCATGAGCGGGCGCGTGGCAGGCTTTGGCGGACGTGTACTGGATGCTGCCACCAAGGGTGTGAATGTAAAATACATGAACTCGCCCGAAAGCCTTGTCTATAGCAAAAGGCGTGAGCTCTTCGGACTCTACCAGGCAAAGGAAGCAATCCGAAAGCAGGATCTCTGCTATCTGGTGGAAGGATACACCGATGTAATGGCTATGCACCAGATGGGCGTTGAGAACGTAGTAGCATCCAGCGGTACGGCACTGACCAACGAGCAGATACGCCTAATTCACCGCATGACCAATAACATAACCGTTATCTTTGACGGTGACGAGGCCGGTATCCACGCCAGCGAGCGAGGCATTGACATGCTGCTGGCCGAAGGTATGAATGTAAAGCTGTTATTACTGCCTGACGGTGATGATCCCGACAGCTTCGCACGCAAACATAACGCCACAGAATATCAGCAGTACCTGAAAGAGAATCAAGTGGACTTCGTGGATTACAAAACAAGCCACCTGATGGAAAGTGCTAAGGACGACCCCACAAAGCTAGGGCAGTTGATACATAATGTTTCTGAGAGCATCGCCGTTATACCAGATGAGATAACACGAGTGCTATATATCAGACAAGCTGCCCAGAAACTGCATATGGAGGAGCGTCTGATAACAGAAGCTGTCCAGAAACAGATTCTAAGGCTTAAAGACGAAAAGCGGAAGGAGCAGGAAAGGGAAGAAAGAAGAAGACTCCCGCAGAACCCTGATGCCGGCCCGGAAAAGACTGACCCCACAGAGCAGGATGTTCCCGTCAATACAGAAATTCAGATACCTACCATAACCAAAGATAATCCGCGTGAATATGTCTTGATGCAGATGATAGTCAGACATGGCGAGAAGTTCATGTGCCAAATGAAAGACGAAGAGGGGAACTATATACCGCTGACAGTTATAGAGTATATATACTATAGCCTGGCGGACGACGAAGTCAAACTCTCCAATCCTTTATATGAACGCATGTTGGCTGAAGGATTCAATCATATAAAGGAGGAAGGGTTCAAGGCGGAGCATTTCTTTGTAAACCACCCAGATGCCGACATCAACAAACTAGCCGCCAACCTTTGCATGGATAATGTACCATTGAGCAAACTACATGCCGAGATGCCTGCTGACGAGCGGTTGGATGAAATTGTGCCTAACCTAATAGCAAGTCTGAAATTGAACATTGTTCAGCAAGAACTGAAAACAATAATCGAAAAGACAAAGAAGCCCGAATGCAGGAACAACAAAGAAGCTCTGCGCTATCTAATGGCAGAGTTCAACAAAAAATCTAAACGGGCTAAAGAGTTGGCCAGGGATTGCGGCGAACGGGTTATCTTGAAATAAGCTGCAAGAATTCCTCTCGAGTCTTTGCTTGATTGAAAGCTCCGCAGAAATCACTGGTAGTAGTAATACTGCCCTGTTTTTCAACACCGCGCATCTGCATGCACATATGCTGAGCCTCGATTACTACCATTACTCCCAACGGATTCAGCGCTTCCTGTATACACTCGCGTATCTGCTTTGTCATGCGCTCCTGAATCTGCAAACGATGAGAAAAGCAGTCTACCACACGGGCAATCTTGCTAAGTCCTGTTACCTGCCCATTGGGAATATATGCCACATGTACCTTTCCGTAGAAAGGGAGCATGTGATGTTCGCAGAGAGAATAGAAGTTGATATCGCGAACAATGACCATCTGACGATAGTCCTCACTGAACTTGGCAGAATTAAGGATGGCAATAGGATTTTCGGAATATCCTCTGGTTAACGTTTGCATGGCCCTTGCCACACGATGAGGTGTTTTGCGTAAACCCTCACGATCTGCATCCTCGCCCATCAATTCGAGGATACGATGTACGTGTTCCTCTAATTCTTTTTCCACATCTGTCATGTTTATTCGCGTGCATTTATTTTACTCTTCACAACGATTGCCTCATCAAACCGGCCTGTCTCTCGCATCTTCTGCAGATACTCAGAAGCCTCCTCAATGGTACGGAAATCACCTGCGCGACAAATCCAGTGAGGTGACAAGAATCCGGCATAGACAGACAATTCGGGGAAGAAACTTTTAACACGATCCTTCATAGCTTGCGCCTCGGTCTTTCCTCTGCGCGTATTACCGCCCAAATAGACCTGAATCCGATAGCCGTTCATACGAATACGAGCCCCAGTTGACGACAACTTAGTGGTATCCGAAAGAAGAGAATCAACCACCTGAGAAGTCTTTGTTACGGATGCTGCAGGTTTCTTTTCAGCCTTTACCGCAACTGGTGCCGACTTAGGAGCAACAGCATTAACCAAATCGGCAATGGTTTTGCTCTGGTGCAGCACAATCTTTCCCTGGCCGGGAGCCTGCATCTGAATCTCCTCGGTGTACTTAACCTGCGCTTCTATTATGATGCAGGTAAAGGAAAGAGTTATAGTAAGGAGAACTTTCTTCATGAAGGAACGTTGTAATGAAAAATCAGGTTCGCAAGCCATACGGCCCGCGAAACCTGAGTATAATTATTTGATTATTTCCAAGCGTCAATGATACCCTTGAAATCAGGAGCCTTCAAAGAAGCACCACCAATCAAGCCACCATCGATGTCGGGCTTAGCAAACAACTCGGGAGCATTGCTTGCCTTGCAAGAACCACCATAAAGGATGCTGGTCTCATCTGCAACCTGAGCACCATAAACCTCAGAAACACAGCTACGGATGTAAGCATGAATCTCCTCAGCCTGCTCTGCTGTAGCAGTCTTACCAGTACCAATAGCCCAGATGGGTTCGTAAGCAATAACAACGTTCTTCCACTGCTCTGCTGTCAGGTGGAATACGCTACCAGCCAACTCTGCCTTACAAACAGCCTCCTGCTTGTTAGCCTCGCGCTCTGCCAAACTCTCACCAATACAGAAGATTACCTTCAGACCGTTAGCCAAAGCCAAGTCAACCTTCTCCTTCAGAATCTCAGGAGTCTCGTTGTAATACTCACGACGTTCGCTGTGTCCCAAAATTACATATTCAGCACCAGTGCTCTTAACCATAGCAGCAGAAACCTCGCCTGTATAAGCACCGCTCTCCTTGTTTGCACAGTTCTCTGCACTTACAGCAATTACGCTATCCTTCAGCAACTCGCTAACAGTTGCCAAGTGGATGAAAGGAGTACCAATGATAACCTCACAATTGGGCTTCTCGGCAGCGAGAATATCCTTCAATTCTGTAGCCAGAGCTACACCTTCCTGCAGGGTCTTGTTCATCTTCCAATTGCCTGCAACAATCTTTTTTCTCATTTGTAATTTGTTTTTAAATGGTTTAATACTATGTAAATTTCTCAATTTCCACATTACCCAAAGATTATCCGCCAAAGCAAAGAATATCAGCGGCAAAATGTACCATAGGAATATCCTAAATGCTTTCTGTTTCAGACTGCTTGTGGCAGGATGAAAATCCGGAATATCTTCAATAGGTGCAGTAAGTTCTTCTTCACCAGGAATGGTTGTCTGTGGCCACTTATTCTCAACTACGCCATTGTGCAGCAACATCAAGCCTGGATTAGAACGAACCATGGTTTTCAGAATCTCTGCATCAGTACGACAGAACGGGTACTCGGCTCCCGTAAGTTCTACCCATCGTGCAATACCTTCATCTCCACTGGACGTGAGACATAAAAACTGATAGCCATTGTCATTACAGTAATCATAAAGACTTATCAGGCGTTCCATCATGCTGTCATCAGCCGTCTCGAGATAAGGCGCAATAAGCAAGAATACATACCCGGGATCCATAACCACTTGCGGAGTAATATCTTCACCCGTTTCTGCTGACATAATCTGCAATGTCTCAATGCCTGAGTCATTTCCCTCTTCGCCTATCGCTGTCGTCTTACTATCAACAAACGTCCACGTACTGTCTGGGTAATCTTCCAACGTAAACTCCTTCTGGATACCATCCTTCTCGAGAATGAATGTAGTTTCGTACTGTACGCCTGAGGTCAACGATTTCTTGAGGTCTGCCCCTATGTGATAAGGACGAAAGTCAACGACAGGCAGATAATACAGGTTATAGGATGCAAAAGCCAGCGCAAAAGTCCAACTGTAAATCGACACCGTCCATTGATGTCGCTTTGTCATCGCTCTTTTCATCAGCCTGTAATAGCGTAGAACCATCACGACTGACGCCAACAGAACAACGTTTTTAGCAAAAGTCTGCCAATTAGTAAGTTTGATGGCATCACCGAAACATCCACAATCCGCAATGGGATTAGCAATGGCAAGATACAACGTGAGAGGTGTCATGAATAGCAGAAACAGCAACATGGCTGTTGACGTCAGACGACGCTGTATGCCAAATAGCATATAGATACCAAACACGAATTCACAAGCCGAAAAGAGAACTGCAAGCAACAAGGGTATGGAAGCGAACAGTGTATCACCAAATCCCAATGCTGCAATATAGTCCTGTATCTTGTATTCGGTTCCTGCCGGATCTATCAGCTTAACCGTTCCAGATAAGATGAAAGTAAAGGACAGCAGTAAGCGAGAAAGATTTACGACTGCCCCAACAATCTTATTCCTGATTCTCCTCTTCACCAAACGTCAGTTTAATCAAGCCGAAAACAGCATAATTCATCATGTCCATATAGTTTGCGTCAATGCCCTCTGACACCAACGTGTCTCCTCTAAGAGACTCTATCTGCTTTGTACGGAATATCTTCATGAGAATGAGGTCTGTATAACTGCTTATTCGCATACCGCGCCAAGCCTCATCATAATCATGATTCTTGCGGAGCATCAATGCCAGCGTCTTCTGAGCATGCTTATCATAAGCAGCAAGCGCCTCTTGCACGGTCATATCATCCGGCGATTCGGAATACCCCAACTCTAACTGAATAAGACCAATGATGGCGTAATTAACAATACCGATAAACTCAGAAGCGATCCCCTCGCCTACCAGATTGACACCCGAGGTTTCTATACTACGGATTCTGTTAGCTTTTATGTATATCTGGTCTGTAAGCGAGGTCGGACGCATAATACGCCAAGCAGCACCATAATCATGCAATTTCTTGGCAAAAAGAGCACGACATTCAGCCATTACCTGCTCAAACTGTTCCTTGGTCTCCATATACATTATATATTATTATGCAAAGGTACGCCAACTTTCTCTATTCTCCAAATTTCAAGGATAAAAAGAAGACGCCACAAGGTCAATACCCTGGGCGTCTTTATTTTTTCATAAATTTATCTTATCAGCTATGCTTCAAAATCTGACCTACACGAAGAGTAGACTTCTCTGTAATACCATTCTGGCGACACAACTCTTTAATTGAGGTCTTGTACTTCTTAGCGATTGAAGAGAGGGTTTCGCCCTGTTTAACCTTATGGACAGATGTACGAGGCTTAGCTTTTTGAGCTGCAATCTTCTGCTGCTGAAACTCTCTGCTCTCTTCTTCCTTATCCATTGTTATAGTCTCCTCGTTTTCACTAGCAGCCAAAACGCCACTGGCATTCATAAGAGTACCGCTGCCATTTGCACGATAAACATAATAGTCAGCCTTAACATCCTGCATCTCAAAGTTAAACAATCTCTCAGGGTTAATAAATTTACCCAAGAAACGTGTCTCGAAGTGCAAATGAGAACCCTTTGAACGACCGGTATTTCCACCCAAGCCAATGGGTTCGCCAGCCTTAACCACTTGATCTTCCTTTACCAACTGCTTACTCATATGGCCATACAAAGTTTCCAAACCATTGGAATGACGGATAATAACATAACGGCCATATCCTTTTCCCTCGTAATCTACCACACGAATCTTGCCGCTGAATGCAGCACGGATTGTGTCGCCAACATATACCTTGATATCTGTACCATAATGATTGCGACGGAATGACTTGCGATAGCCAAAATGGCTAGTTACCAAACGACTATCAGTAGGCATATGAAAACCGCGCAAGTCAATTTTATACTCTTCGGGCATCTCTACACCATAATGAGTGGTATAAACATTGTTCCACTCGGGATAAAGTGCAGATGCTGGCGGCTGAGCAGACTCTTCATGTTGAAGTAAACGTACAATGGAAAGACTATCGATTGTACGCATTTTCTTATCTACAGGAGCCATACTGGCCAACTTGTCCTGCGCGACACCTGAAGTAGCCACACAAGTCATAAACATCAAAAAAATGAACTTTTTCATTATCATTGTTTTCATTTTTTGCATTAGTTAGCTTCATCTACCGCATACAAGCGATCCATATTCAAATTACCCAAATCAAAGATTTCCTCAGGTTTAAAGAATCGATTCAACTCGACAGCAGCAGCCTCTGGTGAGTCTGAAGCGTGAACAATATTCTGCTGGTTACTCATACAATAATCACCACGAATGGTTCCGGCATCTGCCTTACGACCATTGGTATAACCTGTAATATATCGAACAACGGCAATTGCATCAACACCTTCAAGACACATAGCTATAACAGGAGTCTTCATCATTGATGCCTTCAAAGAAGGGAAAAATGGCTTTTTCACCAAATGGGCATAATGTTCCTCGAGGATGGCATCATCCAACTGCATCATTTTCATACCTGCAATCCGAAGACCTTTCTTCTCAAAACGATTGATAATTTCTCCAATCAGAGCTCTTTGTATCGTGCTTGGCTTTAACAAAACCAGAGTTCTTTCCAGCATGTGGTTTCTTTTAATTATCTATATTTTCAAATGGACATTTTCCACTTTTCGGGTGCAAAGGTATAAAGAAAAATCGAAACGACAAAGATTTTTAACTCTTTTTACGATTCGCAACTGTTACTTTATAAATGGTTTTACCGCGAGATCCTATGACAACTTGATCTCCAACCACAACAGGAGATGATTCAAAATTAGAGCCTATACGATGACGACAAAGTATAACACCGCTTTTTCCCTCAAAAACATAGACATTGCCATAAGTATCGGCTGTCAGGACAAAACACTCACCTTTCTCATTAAGAAATTGCACAGGAGACGACCATGCATAATGCTTAAGTTTTACACGGTAAAGAACCTCACCAGTTTTCTTGCTAATAGCGACAAAATAACCCGGCTGACCAACATCGGGACTATTTTCCACAAAATTAACAAATAATTCATTCTCGCAGTTTCCCTTCCCCAACAAAGGAGTGGCATAATAACCGCCATCAAAGTGTTTCTCCCCATCTATCGTCTTATAAGAACGACTCTTCAGACACCAAACCTCACATCCATCAAGAGCATTTATTTTGGCAAGTTTCGCCACCCCTTCGGTTCCCTGGCGATCTACCTCACACCCAACATAGACATACGGAGTTTCATCTTCCATCTCGATAACAGGAGTCGCATCAATGTCATCACCAAGATTGTAATACCAAACAGGCTGCATAGTATTCAGGTCAACACAAACAACACTGCCATGATTATCTCCGACAACGCCATAATTTCGCACTATCGCAATAGAACTTTCTATACCTCCTGCTACATACGAATTCTTTTTACGGAAACGCAACGTAGAATGAAGAGAAAGGTTACCATCATTCTCGACAAGAAACTTATATAGCGTACCATTTTCGCCCGGGCGAATAAGAAACTGGCCAATCCTGACTGGTGAAGAGTCATATGCTGGCCATCCACGCCAAGCATTGAGATCCCGACCAAAGAAATGCGAAATATCATGCCGAAAAAGATTGACACACAGAGCACCGACAGGCTCCACTGCCGGAACACCCTGGCCAACATAGAGATTACCATTCATAAATGGGTCTAAGGACACAGTACCTTTGATGGGATTCTGTACGTCAATAGAAGGACGCGTTGGCTTGCCAGTCTCAAAATCCAGAAAATATATCCTTGAACATAGAGACCCAAACACTACTTCCTTTTTTGTCAATTTACACCCGTCAACCTTCAGTTCATTACGGAAACGTTGCAACATACTATCCGGCCAACAGACATAGAGGGGTTGTCCCGTCCATCCAGTACCACCGCCCCATGTTCCTACAGAAGTTTCACGATTATCTGATGATGTATCGAAAGACCAGTTTACGACAAGTGTATCCGGTCGGCCTTTTACCCTTCCTGCAAAATCAGCATTACGCAACAGATTACCACGGAAAGTAAGGACACCAGGAGCATCTGCATATAAGTCTGCCAAATCATCAATAACACCGCTATGTAAAGAGTCAAAGATATCTACCTCGTATTTTAAAGATTCCACGGAAGGGAGTTGCATAGCGGGATAAGGCTTCACTTCCGGGTTCGATTCTACTACTGTAATCAATGTATCAGAAGTGATTATTTTTGTTCTATTTGATCGATTGCCATCACATGAACTAAACAGAGAGCAAGCTATCACGACACAAAACAACAACGAACCCCTCATGATATTCTACTCCAATCCTCCTCTTTCTGGTTCAGGTCGTTCAAGCGATTCCACAGAATCTGATTTTCCGGAAGATTCTGTTGCGGGTCGGCATCCAGCACACTGGTTGCCGTATCACGGGCCAACTGAACCAGTTGTCCGTCACGAGCCAGGTTTGCCAGTTTCAAGTCAAAAGCAACTCCACTCTGCTGTGTTCCTTCGAGGTCACCCGGACCACGTAGTTTCAAATCCTCTTCGGCAATCTCAAAACCATCGTTAGTTTCCGTCATAATCTGGATGCGACGCCTGGTATCTTTTGCCAACTCATATCCAGTAACCAGAATACAATAGGACTGTTCGGCACCTCGACCCACCCTACCTCTGAGCTGATGAAGTTGGGAAAGTCCAAAGCGCTCGGCATTTTGAATAACCATTACCGATGCGTTAGGTACATTTACGCCTACCTCAATTACGGTAGTGGCAACAAGGATCTGTGTTTCACCACTGACAAACTTCAACATCTCCGCATCCTTGTCGGCAGGCTTCATCTGCCCATGAACCATACTAAGCCGGTAATTAGGGAATACTTTTTGAAGATTTATGAACTCTTCTTCCACATTCTTTAAAGCCAATTTTTCGCTCTCCTTCACTAAAGGAAAGACAAAATAGATCTGATGACCAGCCTCAATCTCCCGTTGAATTCCCTGATACAAAATCTCCGGCTTATTATCATAGGTGTGAATCGTCTTAATAGGTTTACGACCAGGGGGAAGTTCATCTATCACAGAAACATCCAAATCACCATACAGCGTCATAGCCAATGTTCGAGGAATGGGCGTAGCTGTCATCACCAGCACATGAGGCGGAACCTGACTCTTTTTCCAAAGACGAGCTCGCTGTGCTACGCCAAAACGATGTTGCTCATCAATTACAGCAAAACCTAATCTCTGAAACTCAACATTATCTTCTATGATTGCATGGGTTCCCACCAAGATGTTTACCGAGCCGTCTTTAAGACCCTCCAATATAGCCTGACGTCGTTTGCCCTTTACGTTTCCCGTGAGTAGTTCCACACGAACAGGCATATTACCAAGAAAAGAGCGGAACGTCTCGAGATGTTGCTCTGCGAGTATTTCCGTCGGAGCCATGATACAAGACTGAAATCCATTGTCAAGTGCCAACAACATAGTCATCAGAGCCACCAATGTCTTTCCGCTTCCAACATCGCCCTGAAGCAACCTATTCATCTGTCGTCCGCTATTCATATCGACACGCATCTCCTTAATAACACGCTTCTGAGCACCAGTCAGCTGGAAAGGCAAATGATGATAATAAAAAGTATTAAACGTGTCGCCAACCTTCTCGAAACGGTAGCCATGTCTTTTTGCCTGGCGTTCGCGAGAATAACGAAGAATAGATAGCTGGATATAAAACAACTCCTCGAATTTCAGGCGCATAGTGGCATGGGAAAGTTCCATAGCGGTAGAAGGATAATGAGCCAGACGCAAGGCGTTGTCTAAAGACATCAGGTGCAACTTTTCAATCAAATATGAGGGAAGCGTTTCAGGAAAAGGCTCCTGAAGTTTAGTAAAAAGCGTGCTGGTGAAATGTTCCAGCGAACGCGAATTAAGACCCGCCTTTTTCATTTTTTCAGTCGTATTATAATACGGCTGCATACTCATTTTACTGAGGACGAGTGTATTGGCAGGATCAATATCGGGATGGGTAATATTGATACGGCCGTTAAAAAGATTAGGACGACCAAAAACAATATAATCCGTACGTACTTTATATGCTTTCTTAATGTAACTAATGCCATTAAACCAAACCAGATCCATCAGCATATAGCCATCTGTAAAATGTGCAATCAAATGCTTCTTCCTACCTACTCCTGCCTCCTCGTAACTCAGAATCTGTCCTTTTACCTGAACAACAGGCATATCAGCTGTCAGTTCGCTTATCCTATAAAGCCGACTGCGATCAATATGCTTATAGGGAAAATAATAGAGAAGGTCATGCCACGAGTTGATATTCAACTCTTGACTCAGCATCTTAGCCCTGCTGGGCCCTATGCCGGGCAAATATGTAAGTTCAAGTTTTCTTAAATCTTGCATTATTCAGAGCAATCCGTTTACAAAACGAATGTCAGCAGGTGTTGTAATCTTTATATTCTCACGATTTCCATCTACAAGATGGACGGGGTTTCCTATAGCTTCCACGACTGAAGCATCATCAGTAAATGAAGGTTTATAAGCCTGCAGATAAGCTTCTTTCAACAACGAAACACGGAATGTCTGAGGTGTCTGCACCAACTTAAACTCATCACGAGGAACAGTAACACTTGTTCCATCCTTGCAAAGTTGGCGGACTGTCTCCACAACGGGAACTACAGGCACGACAGCACCGAATTCGACAGCCTTATCATAGCATCGCCGAATGGTTTCGACCGACACAAAAGGCCTCACTCCGTCATGCACACCAACGACACCCTCCACATCATCGGGTACCAACTTCAAGCCATTACTCACGGAGTGAAAACGCGTTTCCCCACCATCTGCTATTTGGAAGGGAACACTAAAAGAATACTCCCTGCAAAGTTGCTGCCAATACGTCTGCTGGGAAGCAGGTAAAACCAAGATAATATGGATGTCAGAATAAGCCTGGCGGAAAACCTCGACAGTGCGCATAAGAACCGGCATTCCACCAATAGGCAGAAACTGCTTAGGAATATCACCGCCCATGCGGAGCCCCTTCCCTCCTGCTACAAGGATGGCGTAGCGTTCCATATATCAGCCCAGCAATTCCTTATAGATCATACCCTGGCGCAAAGGATTGCTTGCTCCTGCACCCTTGAAGAAATCAACGATGGCATAGCCAAACTCGAAAGCAGCAGCCGGGCCCTTGCCCGTAATAACATTGCCATCTCTCTCCACAATGGCTGCTGTATAAATAGCCCCTTTCAACTCGCCTTCTACCCCAGGATAACAGGTCGCCTTTTTCCCTTGCAAGATGCCTAAATGACCAAACACAAGAGGAGCTGCGCATATAGCAGCAACAGGTTTACCTGCTGCAAAGTGGGCAGAAATAGCCTTCGTAAGAGGAGTACATGCATCCAGATTGGTACTACCAGGGAGGCCTCCCGGCAACACTATCATATCAGCCTTGCCGAAGTCTATATCAGATAGCAACTTGTCAGCCTTGACACCAACGGCATGAGCACTTTCTACAATCTCTGATCCAGTAATAGAGACAGTCTCTACCGGCAGACCGGCTCTGCGCATAATATCAACAGGGGCCAACGCCTCTATATCCTCGAATCCAGTAGCTAAAAAAACGTAAATCATTCCTTACAATATATTATTAGGTAATCTTTTTGTGCAAAGTTAGGAAATTTTCTTATCTTTGCCAGACAAAAAGAAAGAAAAATGGAGAAAACCCTGATATTTGCACTCTTTGGCAATATCTACCAGCACAAGAAAGCCAATTCCGTTCAGAAATTACTGACGGAACTGGAAATGCATAAGGCAATCATACTCACAGATGCCCCTTTCTACGAATTTCTCACTCAGGAACTACTCATTCACGTTCCCTGCTCGCAACTCATAGAAGGAAATGATTTTCAAGCAGATGTAGCCATCAGCATGGGAGGTGACGGCACCTTCCTGGAAGTTGCCAGACGCGTTGGGGACAAAGGGATTCCAATCCTTGGCATCAACACGGGACGGTTGGGTTTCCTTGCAGACTTCTCTCCGGAAGACATTCCTTATGCCATAAATCAGATTTATACGGAGGGCCTACGCACCGAGGAACGCAGTGTATTGCAGCTATCCTATTCCCAGGGTGAACCCGCCGACTACCCCTACGCGTTAAATGAGGTGGCCGTTCTGAAACGCGACAACTCGTCAATGATTAGTATTCGTGTGGATGTAGATGGCGAATATCTGACAACATACCAGGCTGATGGACTTATCATCAACACACCAACAGGAAGTACAGGTTACGCCCTGAGTGTTGGAGGTCCGGTTATGCATCCCGACAGCAAAACAATCGGACTGGTTCCCGTCGCTCCACACAGTTTGAATGTACGCCCTTTCACCTTGTCGGATGACAAGGAAATATCCTTAACTGTTGAAAGTCGAAACCACAACTTTCTGGTTGCTGTCGACGGAAGAAGCGAAAAATGCCAAGAAGGGGTCAGACTCTCCATACAACGTGCGCCATACCAGATAAAAGTTCTCAAACGTAGTAACGGTTCCTATTTTCATACTCTCCGAGAAAAAATGATGTGGGGGACCGACGCACGTATCTAACCTCGCCTTGCCATGAGCACAAACATCATAAGATGGTTCTGGCACACATCGCGTGGCCTACGATTACAATCATGTATAAATGCCATTTTAGGCATAATACATGTTGGACTAGACTTCGCCTTTATTGCTGCCACAAAGATGGCCATCGACATTGCAACAGGTCGGAACCAAAACTCCCTAAAATTAGCAGCAGCTTTACTCATAGGTATTATGGTATCACAGATACTTATGGGTTTTACACGAAAATGGGTTGCCGCCATATTAGGGGTACGTAGCCAAAACATGCTTCAACTGCGCCTTTTCGATCATCTTATGCAAAGCGAATGGAGCGGAATAGAGAAGCATCATAGCGGAGACGTACTGAACCGACTGGAGCATGATGTAAAAGATATAACCAACGTCATAACGGAAACCCTGCCTTCTGTGTTAGGTCTCACCGTCCGTTTTATCGGTGCATTCTTCTTCCTCTACAGCATGGACAAGTCCCTCGCCTGCCTGCTGGTATTTGTGGCTCCTATCTTTATACTTTTAAGCAAGCTCTACGTCAGAAAGATGCGCGCCCTTACACGGGAAATCAGAAATACAGACAGTATAATTCAAAGCATTCTTCAAGAAAGTATTCAACATCGTATCATCCTAAAAACATTGGAACGATGCCAAACCATGGTTGAACGTTTAGGCATCAGTCAGGCAATGTTACGCAAGCAAATACGCCAACGTACTCTCTTTAGCAGTTTCTCTGCCACTATGCTAAGCGCAGGATTCGGAGGAGGCTACCTGATTACATTCTTGTGGGGAGTCACTCGTCTGCACGAAGGAGCCATCACTTATGGTATGATGATAGCTTTTATTCAGTTGGTAGGCCAGATACAAGGCCCCTTCCGCGAACTGACACGCTATATTCCTATTATCGTCAATAGCATAACAGCCTGCGACAGACTGATGGAATTACAAGAAACACCTATGGAAACAGCCGGGGAACCCATCAGACTTAAAGAGGGTGGTATAAGAATAAACGATGTCACTTATGCATATGACGAACATAAGATCATCCTTAATCATACACAATACGACTTTCCTATCGGCAGTATAACAGCCATCTTAGGAGAAACGGGAGCAGGAAAGACAACTCTCATCCGCCTTATCCTTGCACTGATGAAACCACAAAGCGGCAACATAGAATTTTATGATGCCGAGGGTCATTGTTATGTTGCCAGTCCACAAACGCGTTGCAATTTGGTATATGTACCTCAAGGCAATACAATCTTCAGCGGCACCATACGTGATAATCTGATGCTTGGCAACCCAAATGCCACAGAAGGGCAGCTGATTGACGCTCTACGGATTGCTTGTGCCGAATTTGCCATAGAACGCGGATTGGATACCACGTGTGGAGAATTGGGAGCCGGACTAAGCGAAGGACAAGCACAACGCATTAGTATTGCACGAGCTCTTTTACGCGAGGGCAGTATCTTGTTGTTAGACGAAGCCACAAGTGCCTTGGACTGTGAAACAGAACAAGAACTTCTGCGCAGATTACACCAATGGTCCGACGGGAGAAAGACCATAATTTTCATCACACACCGTCAAGCCGTTTTAGAATACTGCACGCAGTTCCTTACCCTTAAAGAAGAAGACTAACACAAATCTTCATCGCGCTTCCAAAGTACAACACTCCCCTTCTTCAGTGAAGCAGGAACGTTTATAAGCCGCTGATTACTACTGCCGCAGAATAGCAGGTCTTCATTGCGCAACGATTGAACGAAAGGTCCATCTACCAAAACATCCAGATGCTTTAGCAGATTATAATACACGGCATTATTCAATAGATTCTCAAAAAGAAATCCTGTGAAGCACCATATAGTCTTATCGGTTTCAGTTTTTATCCGCTCTGCCAATTCTGCAAAGCCTTTAGCCTGAAAGAACGGATCTCCACCCGTAAAGGTAACATGGGCGATAGGATCAGCAACAATCTCCTGTATCAGGGAATCCACAGTTCTTTCCTCACCACTCCCAAAAGTCCACGACTGAGGATTATGACACCCTTCACAATGATGTTTACAACCACTACAGTAGATGGAGGTTCTGAACCCTGGTCCATCTACCGTAGTATCGTTTAGAACACTTAAAACATTGATTGTCATTTCCAAATAAAGACTTTTATTCGTGCACTACGCGATCGTTGAGTTCTGCCAACTTGGCTTTATTCCAACGGTCTGTAGTACCCACCAAATAGCCTGTAATACGTTGCAGACGGTCGACATTCTTACTACCGCACTTAGGACATATATCCATATTCTTGTCGGCATTCTCGTAACCACAATCCATACAACGATTACGAGTATGGTTCACGCTACCATAACCGAGATTGAACTTATCCATGAGGTCGACAATATTCATCACTACCTCGGGATTATGAGTAGCATCACCGTCAATCTCGACATAGAAGATATGACCTCCTCGGGTCAGATCGTGATAAGGAGCTTCGATTTGCGCCTTATGCAAAGCAGAGCAGTGATAATAGACAGGCACGTGGTTAGAATTGGTATAATAATCTCTGTCGGTGATACCAGGAAGAACACCATATTTCTTACGGTCAAACTTGGTAAACCTACCGCTCAAGCCCTCCGCAGGGGTTGCTAAAACACTATAATTATGCTGGTACTTCTCGCTGAACTCGTTGACACGGTCACGCATATAAGTAACAATCCTGAGACCTAACTGCTGAGCCTCATCACTCTCACCATGGTGCTTCCCTATCAGGGCAACCAAGCATTCTGCCAATCCAATAAAACCAACACCAAGTGTTCCTTGATTAATGACGGGAGCAATGGTGTCATTAGGATTGAGTTTCTCACTGTCTATCCATAGACCTCTCATCAGCAAAGGGAACTGCTTAACAAATGCGGTTTTTTGAAATTCGAAACGTTCGTGCAACTGCTGCACTGTAACTTCCAGCAAATTGTCGAGTTTAGCAAAGAAGGCATTAATACGATCTTCCTGGTTTTGAATACCCATACATTCAATAGCCAAACGTACAATATTGATGGTCGAGAAACTGAGGTTGCCACGTCCGATACTTGTCTTAGGGCCAAAACGGTTCTCGAACACACGTGTGCGACATCCCATAGTAGCACATTCCCACTTATAACGCTCGGGATCATCCTCACGCCAGTTCTCATTATAATTATAGGTAGCATCCAGATTAATAAAATTAGGGAAGAATCGACGTGCCGTCACCTTGCAAGCATATTTGTAAAGATCGTAGTTCCGATCGGTGGGCAAATAGCTAAGCCCCCTCTTCTTCTTCCATATCTGAATAGGGAAAATGGCTGTTTCACCATTGCCGACACCCTCATAAGTACTGTGCAAAAGTTCACGAATAATACAACGGCCCTCTGCACTGGTATCCGTTCCATAATTAATACTACTGAACACCACCTGATTACCACCACGTGAATGAATCGTATTCATGTTATGGATAAAGGCTTCCATTGCCTGGTGGACACGTCCGACGGTTTTGTTGATCGCATGCTGTTTGATACGTTCACGTCCTACAAGGCCAGTCAGCGGAACATTCAAAAAATCGTCAATAGGTGCATTGTATAATTCGCGATAGTCTTCGGAATTTAAATCCTCCAGTACTTTTATCTCCTCTATATATGAGCTGCGCACAAAAGGAGCCAAATAATAGTCGAAAGCGGGAATTGCCTGACCGCCATGCATCTCGTTCTGTACAGTCTCCATACTAATACATCCCAATATACTGGCGGTCTCTATACGTTTAGCCGGACGGCTCTCGCCATGACCGGCCTGGAAACCATGCTTAAGAATCTTATCCAAAGGGTGCTGAACACAGGTAAGCGACTTGGTAGGATAATAATCTTTGTCATGAATATGCAGATAATTGTTCCGAACAGCATCTCGCACATCCTCACTCAGCAGATAGTCGTCAACAAAAGGCTTTGTAGTCTCGCTGGAGAATTTCATCATCATACCTGCAGGGGTATCAGCATTCATATTGGCATTCTCGCGGGTTACGTCATTATTCTTTATGTTGATAATCTCCAAGAAAACATCACGAGTCTTTGCCTTACGGGCGATGTTGCGAGCATTGCGATACTTAATATAAGCCTTTGCCACCTCCTTACGAGAAGATTTCATCAACTCATTTTCAACCATATCCTGAATCTCCTCTACCGTCATCTGCTCCTTACCTTTCATGGTAATACGGTCAGCGATAGAGGTTATCAGGCCCTCGTCCTCACCCTCGTCTGTTGTTAACATTGCTTTTCGTATGGCAGCAGAAATCTTCTGTTCGTTAAAACCAACAATTCGGCCATCTCTTTTTACTACAGTTTGAATCATATTGTTTTATAATTATTAATCTTAGGATCCCTGAAAACGTTGTGCAAAAGTACAAAAAACAAGCAACTTTGACAAGAAAAACAAGCAGAATATTTTCCGTTTTGAATAAGAATAAATACAATAAACATATGGATGTTATCCAAATCTTTTTGTAACATACTGATTTTCAGCATTTACAAAATAAGGTTACCTAAAAATGTTTTCCAAAATGAATCGCACTCAATCAGTACAGACGAAAAATCAAGATGTTACATGACAATTATAATAAAGGGAGGATTATTAATATATCATCAATAAACAAAACACTATACGAACTTCTGTTCTAAAACAAAAAGATTGCTTTTCTTTTGCATTTCCCTCAGTTATTCGTACCTTTGCAAAAATAAAGGTAATACATTATATATATTATAAATATGAACAAGAAACTTACAGCAACCCTTGTAGTGGCTGCAATCATTGCAGCAAGTGTCATTGGTTATCTGATTTATGCCATGCAAAAGCAGCAAAAAGAGAGTGCACAGATGCTGGAACTTGCAGAGATGGACAAACGCGAGATGGAAAACGAATATGAGCAGTTTGCCATGCAATACAATGAGATGAGAATGCAAATCAACAACGATTCGCTTGTTGCCCAGTTAGAAAAAGAACAGCAACGTACAGAAGAGTTATTGGAAGAACTGCGACGCGTAAAGAGCAACGATGCAGCTGAGATTATGCGACTAAAAAAAGAATTGGCCACACTGAGAAAAGTGTTGCAGGATTTTGTTCACCAGATAGACTCGTTAAATCGACTGAACGAAGAGTTGACACAAGAAAACTCCAACCTTAAAACACAAAACCAACAGGCACAGCAACACATCAGCAACCTGAGCAGTCAGAACGAATCACTAAGTTCGAAAGTAGAGATTGCGAGTCAGCTGGATGCTACTGGCATTTATGCAGAAGGTCGTAACAAAAAAGGAAAGGCTGCCAAGCAAATAAAAGATGTCAAGAAGTTTGTCATAGGATTCAAAATTGCCCGTAATGTCACAACTTCTACAGGTATAAGAAGTATATACGTACGCATTAACACCCCAACAGGCGATGTACTTTCGAAGGGAGGCACCTTCCAGTATGAGAACAGAAATCTGGAATACAGCATACGCAAAGATATCGAATACACCGGTGAGGAACAGAGCGTAACGGTTTATTGGGATGTAGCAGAGACGTTGAGCGCAGGAACTTACAGAGTGGACATTTTTGCTGATGGGCATAATATAGGTACCTCCTCTTTCTCTTTCGAGAAATAATATGGGAAAAGGCAAGTTAGCAAAGTTTGCTGAGATGGCAGCAAACCCACTTGTTGTAGAATGTCCTACAGCTGCCATCATGCAGGACGAATTCCCCCTAAAAGGTCTTTGGGGGAAACGTTTCTTCCATAATAACAACCCTATTGTTCTGGAACTTGGTTGTGGAAGGGGTGAATATACCGTTGGATTAGGAAGCCTATATCCAGAAAAAAACTTTATTGGGGTTGATATCAAGGGAGCACGCATGTGGACAGGAGCCAAAGAAGCACTCCTCGCAGACATGAAGAACGTCGGTTTCTTGCGCACGAACATAGAGTTCATCCACAAGTTCTTTGCCCTTGGCGAAGTAAGCGAAATTTGGCTCACCTTTTCCGATCCTCAAATGAAAAAGGTTACCAAACGACTCTCCAGCACCTTTTTCATGACGCGCTACCGACAGTTTATGCAGGACGGAGGCATCATCCACCTGAAGACCGACTCCAACTTCCTTTTCACCTATACTGAGGAGATGCTAAAAGCTAACGACTTACCCACAGAGGTTTGTACCAGAAGCTTGTATCAGGAGAGCGGAGAAGACACCATGGAAGCTCGTTCCTTTCAGACCTACTACGAGAGTATGTGGCGAGCACGTGGCATCGATATCAAATATCTGCGCTTTCATCTCCCGTTGAAAGGTGAACTGGTGGAACCTGATGTAGAAATCCCTTTAGACGAATACAGAAGCTATAGCCGCGAGAAACGTTCCAGTCTGGAGGTAAGCAAATAACTCATAATTAAAGCAAGAAAAAGAAAATGGAATTATATCCTAAACTTATATTGGATGCTCTTGCCACCGTCCGCTATCCAGGTACGGGCAAAAATGTGGTAGAGATGAACATGATAGAAGACGACATGCGCATTTCGGGTCTTCATGTCAGTTTCAGCCTGATTTTCGACAAGCCAACTGACCCTTTTATGAAGTCTGTAGTGAAAGCATGCGAAGCTGCCATCCACGCCTATGCATGCAAGGACGCAGAAGTCGAGATAAAAACAAAAAGCTTGCAGGCCCCTCGTCCAGATCTGCCGGATCTCCTGCCTGGCGTTAAAAACATCATAGCAGTCAGCAGCGGAAAAGGAGGTGTGGGGAAAAGCACCGTTGCAACAAATTTAGCCGTAGCATTGGCCAAATTAGGATATAGCGTAGGATTGCTGGACTGTGACATTTCCGGCCCCAGTGCTCCCAAGATGTTCCAAATTGAGGATGCCCGGCCCTACAGTGAGAATATAAACGGACGCGACCTTATTGTACCCATCGAAAAATACGGCGTAAAGGTTCTCAGCATAGGATTCTTTGTCGATCCCGATCAGCCTACCCTATGGCGAGGCGGGATGGCCTGCAATGCACTGAAACAACTTATAGGCGATGCCAGTTGGGGAGATCTTGACTATTTTATTCTTGATACTCCTCCCGGCACCAGTGACATTCACCTCACCCTTGTTCAGACTCTCCCCATCACAGGTGCAGTGATAGTAAGTACGCCCCAACAGGTGGCGTTGGCCGACGTACGCAAGGGCATAAACATGTATCAGAACGAAAAGGTGAACGTACCCGTATTAGGTCTGGTAGAGAACATGGCTTGGTTTACTCCAGCCCAACATAGCGAGGAAAAGTATTACCTATTTGGCAAAGAAGGTGTAAAAGAACTGGCAGAAAAGTTGGAGGTTCCCCTACTTGGTCAAATTCCTATCGTGCAAGATATCTGCGAGTCGGGCGATAATGGCACACCGGCCGCCCTTGACCCATCTTCTATTACCGGCCAGGCATTCCTGCAATTAGCAGCCAAAGTAGTAACACAAACTGACAAGCGAAACCTTGAAAAGGCACCAACAACCATTGTAAACACAAAATAATAACCTGTATGAAAAAACAAGCTTTATTACCATTATCCCTGTGTATTTGTTTTTGCAATACACTTATCATGAATGCCTGTACCCCTACAGAAGACAGTCCCTCTCAAGCAATTGTATGTCCAATCGATGGATACCAATTAGTATGGTCAGACGAATTCAGCACATCTATTGTTGATGGCTCAAAATGGACATACCAAGAGGCACGTGCCGGTTGGGTGAATCACGAACTACAAACCTACGTAAAAGAAACATCGCCCCAAGGTAACAAGGTGGCAGAATGCAAAAATGGAAAACTTCTGATTCACTGTTTCAAGGAAGGAGACAAGATTTACAGTGGACGTCTGTATGGAAACAGAAATACAGGGTTCAAATACGGATACATTGAAGCAAGCATCAAACTTCCCAAAGGCAAAGGAACATGGCCCGCATGGTGGATGATGCCTGTTACTGGCGGGCAATGGCCCGCATGTGGCGAGATAGATATCATGGAAGAAGTTGGCACAGATGCCAATATGGTATCTAGCAGCATACATTGCCAAGCATACAATCATCCCAACAAGACACAGAAAACACACGAGATGCTGTGTAAAGGTGCTGAAGACGGATTTCACGTCTATGCGTTGGAATGGACAGAAAGTTACATCCGCACTTATGTTGATGGCACGGTGCAACTTTATTTCGAAAACGACGGGAAAGGCAACAATGACACATGGCCTTTCAATAAAGCCTTTTACCCGATTCTGAATGTAGCGTGGGGAGGCGACTGGGGAGGCTATGCCGGAGTAGATGAGACTGCTCTCCCTGTCACGATGGAAGTAGATTACGTTAGAATATGGCAGAAAAAATAAGAGTAAGGCGCGAGCCTTACTCTTGTTTTATATAGAAACTAATCATTATTCTATTACTACACGAGTCCAACCATGCACATCCGGCTCTATTCCATACTGGATATTACGTAACTTATTATAGAGCTTTGTACTAATGGGCCCAGGCTCACCGTTCTTACTGATGATATAGCTCTTCTTATTCTCTAAGTCATCGATACGTTCAATCGGACTAATAACAGCCGCCGTACCACATGCACCAGCCTCTTCAAAGGTTTCAAGTTCTTCTTCAGGAATCTGACGACGCTCTACCTTTAATCCCATATCCATAGCCAACTGCATCAGGCTCTTATTAGTGATGCTTGGCAGAATGCTTGTGCTCTTGGGTGTTACGTAGGTATTGTCCTTGATGCCGAAGAAGTTTGCTGCACCGCACTCATCGATATATTTCTTCTCTTTTGCATCCAGATAAAACTCGCAACTGTAGCCCAAATCGTGAGCCATTTTATTAGCCCTGAGACTGGCGGCATAATTACCACCTACTTTATAGATACCTGTTCCGAGGGGAGCACTACGATCGTATTCGCGAATAATAACATAAGGATTGGTAGCAAAACCACCCTTGAAGTATGGACCTACGGGCGTAACAAATATCATGAACAAATACTCATTGGCAGGATGAACACCCACCTGCGCACTGATTCCAATTAACAGCGGACGTATATACAGAGTAGCACCACTCTCATAAGGAGGTATAAAACGTTCGTTCAAACGAACCACTTTTTCGACCATCTCAATAAACCTTTCCGTAGGAAGCTCGGGCATCAGAATACCACGGCAAGTGCTCTGCAGACGGGCAGCATTTTCATCAGCGCGAAATACACGCACCTTTCCATCAGGGCAACGATAAGCTTTCAACCCCTCGAAGGCCTCCTGTCCGTAGTGCAAACAAGTCGCAGCCATGTGCAAGGGGATAGTCTCCTCACTACAAGTCTCTATCTCGCCCCATGCACCATTACGATAGTAACAACGTACATTATAATCAGTCTTCATGTAGCCAAATGAAAGGCTACTCCAGTCAATTTCGTTCATTTGTTTATACTTTATATTGTTACGAGATGCAAAATTACACATTTTCATCCATTTGAAGTAAGGATTTGCAGTTTTTTTCCGACTCATAGAGTCGTTCCTTACAGAATTGCATCAAACTCTGTGCTTCCCGCAACCTTTTTGCCATCTCTTCGATGCCGATCTCACCACGTTCCATCTGCTGGGTCAACGCTTCAAGCTTCTGCATAGCCTGTTCATATGTCAGTTCTTCTTGCATAATACAATCTTTGAAAATATTTCGCCTTCCTGAAGGCTTGTCGTTATCACTTCACCCTCCTTAACATCATTAACAGAACGCACTACCCTGCCACCGCACATGGTAATACTATAGCCACGTTGCAACAAGTTACGGGGATCTAAGCCTTCCAGCTTTTGTTGCAGTAACTCCTGGTGATGATGCTCCTGTTCCCATCTACGTTGCAAAGCAACCTGAATACGATGCATCAAAAGTTCCATCTGAGATTCCTGTCGTTCTCTGAAGCCAGCAAACAAGATAGGCAATACTTTTTGTAAATGCTCGAAACGTTTACGGGCCGAGAGTATGGAATTTTCTGCACTTCTTATAATGCGACGATATAAATCATCCAACAATGCAACCTCTCTTGCCTGATGTTCTATGATAAATGCAGCTGCTGCTGTTGGCGTCTTCACACGAGTATGGGCTACAAAATCGAGAACAGTCTCATCACGCTCGTGACCGATACCGACAATAACCGGGATAGGCATCTGAGCCACAGCGGCGGCAAGAGGATAGGAATCAAAGTCAGAAAGGTCACCAGTAGCACCACCTCCACGAATAACAACAGCACAGTCCCATTGGTCGGACTCATCCGCAATAGCAGCTAACGCAGCCATGACACTTTCCTCAACATTTGAGCCCTGCATTACTGCCGGAAATAGCTGCAGATGGAAGTAAAGCCCATAGTCGTTATGCTCCAACTGATTACAAAAATCGCCAAAACCTGCCGCATTAGATGAAGAAACTACGGCTATACGTTTTAACAAGACAGGCAAAGGCAGCTCCTTGTTGTCATTAATTATACCATCATCCTCAAGCTGAGCTAAGATTTCCCTCCTACGTTTGGCCATATCGCCCAATGTAAAGGAGCTATCAACATCCAGAATATTTAGGGCAAAACCATACTGCTCATGGAAGGTAACCTTGACCAACAACTTAACATGGAGGCCACGGCGAAGGGTTTCGCCTGTCTCCTTCTGGAAACGGAGACTTACTATATTATAATTGCGGGCCCAACAAGTAACACGAGCCCGGGCCACAATATTTTTCCCTTGCTCGTCCTTCTGAACCACCTCACCATAGAAGTGTCCGCCGAAGCCTACAGAGGCATCGGCGAACTCTCCTTCAACCCAGTACTCCTCATCTAAGGAGGACTCCAGTACTGAGCGTACAATATGATTTAATTCGAATAGTGTCAAATATTACTTCACAAGCACTTTACGCGTTGTTCCATCGCTCAAACGAACAATGTTGATACCACGCTGGAGTCTGGAAGTCTGCTGACCACCAAGGCTATATACTTGCTGAATCTTACCAGCATTCTGGAGTGAGGCAATAGCTGTCTCTGAATCCTTTTCAGGTGAAACCAAATTACCGTCTGCAGCAACAATTGAGCTAAACAAGTTCCAAGGCTCAGCCAAAGTATAAGCACCAACAGCTGCCTCAGGAACGTGAAGTGTAGCATTCTCGATAGGAGTAAAACTAAAGACACTCTTTGTCGCAGTAGGACACGTCTCTGCAAAGCAGTAGAAATCTTTCAGAGCCTTACAGGAGAGGAAAGCATAATCTTCTACCTTAGTTATTGTTGCAGGAAGAGTAACAGTAGTCAGATTTTCACAATAGGCAAAGCAGAACTCATCAATTGCACTAACTGACTCAGGAATAACAATTGAAGTAAGACCAGTATTCTGGAAAGCAGAAACACCAATAACGCTTACGCTGGCAGGAATAGTAATGCCAGTAAGACCTTTACAATTCTTGAAAGCATTGGTACCTATCTCTGTTACGCCATCAGGGATAACTGAGGTACTACATCCTGCTATGAGCTTACAATGTGTTACAGTCTCACCCTGCTTATTCTCAACATAAGTTTCGATGATAGCATTACAATTGTCTCGTGAATCATAAATTGGGTTACCGCTTGCAACAGAAAGAGATGTCAGGCTTGTACAACCTTCAAATGAGGAGTTGACAATTGACTTTACTGTACTGGGAATATTCACAGCAGTTACACTTGTACATCCTTCAAAAGCAGCACGGCCAATCTGAGCAACACCTTCAGGGATGGTAATAGAAGTCAGGCCTGTACAACCCTGGAATGCAGCATCACCAATATTGGCAACACCTTCGGGAATATTGATAGTCTTCAATCCAGAACAGTTCTGGAAGGTATAGCTCTCAATCTGACCTATATTTGCAGGGATGGTAACAGATGACAGAGCAGTACACCCAGAGAAAGCGGAACCACCGATTTTACTGATACCCGAAAGGTTTACACTGGGTAAACGCTTACATCCGAAGAAAGTATAAGGTTCAATGGCTGTCACACCCGAGGGTATGTTTATAGAGGTAAGACCTGTACAACCAAAGAAAGCAGAATAGCCAATGGTGGTCACACCTGCAGGAATAGACAATGTAGTCAGACCGCTACAGTTTCTGAAAGCATTACTTCCGATTTCCTTTACAGTCTCAGGAAGTGTAACACCAGTCAGACCCGAGCAATAATAGAATGCCTTGGTATCGATGGAGGTAACACTGTATACCTTACCATCATTTGTCACAGATGCAGGAATAGCCACATTACCCTCATAAAGATTTTCACCGGCAGCTACGGCAACCTTAGCAGAAGCTGTGGTCGTATCTGTAACGGTGTAATAAATGCCATTGGCCTCGAAGTCATAAGCCTGCATATTAAGGCTACCAAACAAGGCAATCAAACAACAAACAAAGTAGTTTCGTTTCATTTTAGATTATTTATTTTAGATTATTATTTCATTTAAGAATAAAGCCTATTACGCCACAAAAATAGGAAATTATTCTTTTCAAACAAAGAAAAACCATTTTCTTTTTGCATTTCTCTTACTTTATTGTACCTTTACGGTCGCAAAAATCAACAAAACACTTAATTTAACATCATGAAAAAGATTATCCTAACTATGACCGCAGCATTATCACTATTAGCCTGCACTAATCGACAGAATCCCTTTCTAACGGAGTGGGATACCCCATACGGAATTCCTCCCTTCGGTGATATTCATTCAGAAGACTACATCCCTGCCATCGAAGCTGGTATAGAACAACAGAGCAGAGAGATTGAAGCTATTGTGGAAAACACAGAAGAACCGACATTTGAGAACACAATCCTACCGTTAGAACTTGCCGGTGGAATTCTGGACAGAGTAGAAGGTGTTTTGCGTAATTTAATCGAAACAGACCGGACTCCTGAGCTTGACTCCGTTATGGAAAAAGCGATTCCCATGCTTACAGAACACAGAGACAACATTTTCTTTAACAAGGGACTCTATGAGCGTATTGCAAAACTATATAAGGCAGACCAGAGCCAATTAACCCGTGAACAGCAGATGGTATTAAAAAAACACTTCGAGACCTTTGAACGTAATGGTGTCGGACTGACCCAGGACAAGCAGATACGCTTACGCGAAATTAACACGGAATTGGCTACCAAAACACAGAAATTGGGTAACAATATCCAATCTGAAAACAATGCCTTCAGGAATAAATTTGGTATCAGCATTTCTGATTACCCCAATGCCATGACAACTACTGAAGACCGTGCTCTTCGTCAAGAAATGCTGGAGGCATACACTATGCGCGGTCACAACGGCAATGAGTTCGACAACCGTCAACTTGTACTTGATATTATGCGCCTTCGTATAGAAAAGGCACATATTATGGGATATAAAAATCCTGCCGCTTACATTCTGGAACCCAAGATGGCTCACGACACTGAGACTGTAGATGCTTTTCTATCGAGCATCATGGTTGCTGCTGTAGCAAAGGCAAAAGAAGAGGTAACTGACATGCAGAAATTGATGAATATAGATGTTGCCAACGGAAAACTTCCTGCAGGCAGCAAGATTGAGCCTTGGGACTGGTGGTACTATGCAGAGAAAGTGCGTAAACAGAAATACGACCTGAACGAAGAATTAACTAAACCTTATTTTAGATTAGACAATGTAGTAAAAGGGATCTTTATTGCTGCTAACAAACTATACGGCGTGAACATAGAGGAATTGACGGATGTGCCATCCTACAACGCCAACGTAGTTACCACCTATAAAGTTACAGATGCTGATGACAATTTGCTTGGCATATTTACTACGGACTATCTACCTCGTCCCAGCAAACGTGGTGGCGCTTGGATGAACAATATCCGAAATCAGTATACAGATGCACAAGGGAATGCCGTACGACCCATTATAGTTAATGTGGCGAATCTTGAGGAACACCTTACCATAGATGAGGTGCAGACCGTTTTCCATGAATTCGGGCACGCGTTGCATGGATTGCTTTCTCAATGTAACTATCCATCTGTAAGCGGAACAAATGTTACGCGTGATTTTGTGGAGACTTTCTCGCAATTCAATGAAAACTGGGCCTTTCAACCTGAGCTTTTGGCTCAGTATGCTAAAAACGAGAATGGCGAAGTCATTCCTGCCGAATTAGTGAACAAGATTAACAATTCACTGAAATTTAACCAGGGCTTTATGACCACAGAACTCTGTGCCGCCTCCATTCTTGACATGAAGTGGCATGAACTTGAAAGCATAGATGGTATAGACATAGATGCATTCGAAAAACAAGTATGCAAGCAAATGGGTCTGATACACGAGATTGGCCCTCGATACCGTACCACCTATTTCAACCACATATTCTCAAGCGGATACAGTGCCGGGTATTACGGATATCTATGGGCAGAAGTACTCGACAAAGATGCATTCTCCGTATTTGAGGCTTCCGGAAATGTCTGGAACAAGGAATTAGCAACCAAATTCAAGCAGACCTTCTTGGAGAAAGGCGGATCAGAGGAGCCAATGGTTTTATATGTCCAATTTGCTGGCCGCCAACCCGACAATACTGCATTCCTCAAAGGCCGAGGATTGAAGTAAAGACAAACAGCCTTGGGGTAATTATTCAAACAAGACTTTCTTTCCGTTTATGATATACAGGCCACGACGAGAGCACTCTGCACGTTGACCTGTCAGATTATAGATGGATTGTTGATTACTGTCCTTACTAATGGACGGCATCCCGGTTGTGTATCTATCCATCCTGATTTCCACCAACACCGGTCGGTGGTCAGAGGCATTCGGTTCATTAATAACCTGACGTTTCTGTACTGAATTGACAACACGGCCATAAGATGCTATGTAGTCGATAATTTTTGAAGGATTGTCAGCACGGAATGTATAGTTGGAACTAACGTTCGTGATACTATTCAGGAAGGAAAAATTTCTCCTCATTTTGGTAATGAGCGTTGAGGTGGGAAGGTCGTTCCAGTCTCCGCATATAAAAAAAGGCTTATCCCATCGAGCGGCTTCTTCCAGAATAATGTTGAGTGAGGACAGACGGTTAGACTCCTCAAGATCCAGATGAGTAGTGGCAAAGACATACTCTTGAAACTCACAAACCAGCAATGTTCTTGCTTCCTTCCCTGGCAAAGGTATATTGTGGTACGACAAGGGTTTTTCCTTGCTGAGTATAGCCACACCATATTTTCCCTTGGTAAGAGGGATAGCAGGACCGAACGTACTGTACATCCCCAGCGACTTAGCCAAAATGCCCACCTGATGAACATAGCCAGAACGCTTCACACAACTGTCCACCTCCTGAAGTCCTACAATATCAGGCATGGCATCACGTATAATATTTGCCTGACGATCCAAGTCTATCACATTATCCAGCCCTTCTCCATGACAGATGTTGTATGTCATTAGACGTAGTGACACTACATCATCTTGCGCAAGAACGGACAGACTCACAAACAGACAGCAGAAGATAATCCATTTGCTGTTCATCACAAATTAAATCTAAGGTAAATATATAAGATCTTCAAAAGAAATCAGCTAAGCATCTCACAAACCCATCTTCTGCAGATAGTATGCACGGAGGTCAGCCCATTTATAATATGGCCCCGTAACAGGAGTACCAGGCAACATAACCTCACGCTCATTGAGCAGAGCCTTTACCAGAACATCTCCATCCTTTCCTTTCTTGGGCCGATAAAAGATAAGCTGTATATTGCTTGCCATCGCAAAAATGCGATAGTTGGCCCATGAGTAATCCAGACGGTCAAGGTCTGATACGACAATGCCCGCATCTCCCAATTCCATGAGGGTAGCCATCGGCATGACAAATACTTCGTGTCCAAAGCGCAAGGTGGCACCATTGAAGGTTTTATTGTTAACAATAGTATCAGCTGTCTCAATGAAGTTCTTCAACAAACCGCTGACACGAAGGGGAGCTTTCTTTTCACTAAGCGGACTGGCGCCATATCCTGTATACCAATCTATATTATGGGTGCGCCAGAGGTCATAGCACTCATCCTCTGTGAAATAATGATACATATCTATACCATTATCATGACTCTGCATATTGCTGCAGACGTTGAAGACATTGAGCATCAAGGCCTCCTGTTCTACACTGTCGCGTACATAAACCATATCATTGAATATAGAACCGATAAAGCGCTCGGGATGGATGAACTTCTTGCGATACTCATTTACCACATCACCACGCTTCTTGATGGCCTTCTTAATTTCTGGGGACATGCCGGGAGCCAGATAGTACTGAAAACAGTCGCCCACATCGTTATGAATCTTCAGGTTTGGATTGAAAGCAGTAAGTTCCTCACATTCGGCCATCATAGACATGATGCAACGTTTAACTACGGTGCTACGAGCATCCACCTGACTATTTTTAGAGCCAAAGATAGTGGGAAAATTCCTTGTCATCCGCTTACCTATACGATGATGTTGACGCTCACCTACAGTTGTAAGGTCACCTGCACGTTTATTGCAACATAGGTAGAAATTCTCTACATCTGAAAGCATCTGTTCACCTGTAGCAGTCAGTTTACCCAAAGCATGAGCCTTACGAAGGGGAACCAGCACATCTTGATACTCGCCGTCGCTACATAGCCAACGACTACCATGACGTCCATAATGCGACATATAGAAAGGTTCGTATCCCTTTGGAGTAGGCGTAAGAGCATCGGCCTCCGTGGGGTCTACATATGCTAAAAGATTACTGGCGGAAAAACGAATGTTATCGTGAATCTCCTGACGTGCTTTACTCCAGTCCTGCTGGGCAAAGAGCATACTGGCGGTCACAGAAACCGCCAGCATTAATATAGAAAGTCTTTTCTTCAACATTATTGTGTATTTTCATAAATTTTCGGCATGACGTTATATCGTTAAACGCTATAACGGCACAACTCTGTTAACCAAGGAAACTAAGCAGAATACCGGCTGCTACAGCAGAACCGATAACGCCAGCCACATTGGGGCCCATAGCGTGCATGAGCAGGAAGTTGCGCTTGTCAGCCTCCTGACCAACGGTCTGACTAACTCGGGCTGCCATAGGAACGGCACTTACACCGGCAGAACCGATAAGGGGATTTATCTTCTCTTTTAGGAACAGATTCATAATCTTAGCCATGAGCACACCACCAGCAGAACCGATGCCAAAGGCTACGATACCTACACAGAGGATACCCAACGTCTGCCAGTTCATGAACGAAGAAGCTGTTGCAGTAGCACCGACTGTAAGGCCCAGACAAATGACAACGATGTTGTTCAACTCGTTCTGTGCAGCCTTGCTCAGACGGTCAACCACGCCGCTCTCCTTCATCAGGTTACCCAGCATCAGGCAGCCGATAAGCGTACCTGCAGAGGGAACAATCAGAGAAACGATGATGGCCACGATGATAGGGAAAAGAATCTTCTCCTTCTTGCTGACCTCACGTAACTGAGACATACGTATCTTACGTTCCTTCTCAGTGGTAAGCAACTTCATGATAGGAGGCTGGATAACAGGCACCAGAGCCATATAACTGTAGGCAGCAACAGCAATGGGACCCAGCAACTCGGGAGCCAGCTTACTGGTCAGGAAAATTGCGGTAGGACCGTCAGCACCTCCGATAATACCGATAGAAGCAGCCTGTGCAGCAGTAAAGCCAAAAATAGGCAAATCCATCTGTGTCACCAGGAAAGTAGCAAAGATACCTATCTGGGCAGCGGCACCCAACAGCAAACTCTTGGGGTTGGCAATCAGGGGACCGAAATCTGTCATAGCTCCTACACCCAGGAAGATAAGGCAGGGATAGATTCCCGACTTAACGCCTATGTAGAGAATATCCAGCAAACCGCCATGAGCCATGACATAGCCATAGCTGTGGTAGTTGGGGCTGGCAGGATTCAGGAACTCGTTGTTCCACATCTCAGAATCAAACATACCCGCACCAGGCAGGTTAGTGAGAATCATACCAAAGGCTATAGGGAGCAGAAGCAAGGGCTCATACTCCTTCTTGATAGCAAGGTAAAGCAGGAAGCAGCCGATAAAGATCATTACGGCACACTTCCAACCCTCGCCTACGAAGAATGAAACAAAACCCATCTCCTCAACGAACTTGCTTATACCTTCCTCAGCATTAAAATCGGCAGCCATAGCTGGCATGCATGCCAGCAACATCAGGCCCAGGATGCTAAGAATCTTAATCTGTTTCATGGCAATACTTAGTTTATGTGTTTACTATCTGCATATTTTGTATTGCCTTAAGCCAGCTCAACAAGAGCCTGACCACCGTCAACCTGATCGCCAACGTTCACAAGAACGGCCTTAACAGTTCCGGCAGCCTCTGCGGTGATGCTGTTTTCCATCTTCATAGCTTCCAGCATTACTACAGTGTCACCAGCAGCAACCTGGTCGCCAGCCTTAACCAATACCTGAGTAATCTTACCATTCAGAGGAGCTGTTACTACATTGCTACCGGCAGGAGCAGCAGCAGGCTTAGCAGCAGCAGGTGCAGCAGCGGGAGCGGCTGCAGGTGCAGCGGGCTTAACAACAGGCTTGGCAGCAGGCTTACGTTCAGGAAGTGTAACGGTGTAAATCTTACCGTCAACGGTTACCTCAAGGGTATCTTCGTGCTCAACTACATGAGCAGAATGTTCCTTACCACTTATATTAAACTTGAACTCTTTCATCTTTAATGTGTTTTATAATCTGGGGTTTAATACTGCGTGCCAGTTAGAGGGCTGGGTATTCTTGATGGTAAGAACGCCACTCTCCTCGTCATGGGCACTGTTAAGATATAGGTATAGCGCTGTGGCAACAACCACCAGGTCGTCACCCTCAGCAGCATCTGCATGCTTGCCGGGAGCCAAAGCGGGTGTCTTTGCCTCGCCCTGATGCTTGTTGGCATGCCTGGCAACATAGCCAAAGCATACCAGCACCAACACAATCAGGACCAGTATGGCAAAAACCACGCATGGACTGATACCAGCAATAGACCATGCTTCTGGAGTTATTGTTAATACTGTCATAACTTTTTTCTTTTAACTTGATTACAAAGGTATGTTACCATGCTTCTTGGCAGGGTTGGTCAACCTTTTGTTCTTCAACTGCTCCAAAGCGCGGATGATGCGGAAACGAGTATTGCGAGGCTCGATAACATCATCGATGTAACCATACTTGGCTGCCTGATAGGGGTTAGAGAACAGATTCTCATACTCGGCAATCTTATCGGCCATGAATTGCTTAGCCTCCTCTTCCTTACCCTCGGCCTTGAGCTCTTTAGCCTCCTTGGCATAGAGAACGCTGGCTGCACCACTGGCACCCATAACGGCAATCTCGGCACTGGGCCATGCATAGTTGGCATCACCACGCAGCTGCTTACAGCTCATTACGATGTGGCTACCGCCATAGCTCTTACGCAGGGTAACAGTAATCTTGGGCACAGTAGCCTCTCCGTAAGCATAGAGCAACTTAGCTCCGTGCAGGATAACGGCATTGTACTCCTGACCTGTACCAGGCAAGAATCCAGGAACGTCAACAAGAGTTACAATGGGGATATTGAACGCATCGCAGAAACGAACGAAGCGGGCACCCTTACGGCTGGCATTGCAGTCGAGCACACCTGCCAACTGGTTGGGCTGATTGGCAACGATACCAACGCTCTGACCATTGAAGCGGGCAAAACCAATGATGATATTCTTGGCAAACTTGGGCTGAATCTCAAGGAACTCGCCATTGTCAACAATACCTGCAATCACCTCATACATATTGTAGGGGTGGTTGGGGTTGTCAGGCAGAATCTCGTTCAGGAAGTCTTCCTTACGGTCAATAGGATCTGTACACTCTACAACAGGGGTTTTCTCCATGTTGTTCTGAGGAATGTAGCTGAGCAACTTCTTGATAAGGGCAATACCCTCTTCCTCTGTGCTGGCAGTGAAGTGTGTTACGCCGCTCTTGGTAGAGTGAACGCTGGCACCACCCAACTGCTCCTGAGTAACAACCTCACCCAATACGGCCTTAACAGGACCAGGACCGGTAAGGAACATATAGCTGGTATTCTCGATCATGACAGTAAAGTCTGTCAGCGCAGGACTGTAAACAGCACCACCGGCGCAGGGACCCATAATAGCACTGATCTGAGGAATAACACCGCTGGCCATGATGTTACGCTGGAAAATCTCGGCATAACCAGCAAGGGCATTGATACCCTCCTGCAGACGAGCACCACCTGAATCGTTCAGACCGATAACAGGAGCGCCTACCTTCATAGCGATATCCATAATCTTGCATATCTTGCTTGCCAACATCTCTGACAAAGAACCGGCACTGATGGTAAAGTCCTGAGCAAAAACATATACCAGACGACCATCAATAGTACCACAACCGGTTACTACACCATCGCCCAGATAGTGCTTCTTCTCCATACCGAAGTTTGTACAACGGTGCTGTACAAACATATCCATCTCTTCAAAACTACCTTCGTCCAGCAACATTGCAATACGCTCGCGGGCAGTATATTTACCCTTCTCGTGCTGCTTCTCGATAGCCTTTTCGCCACCACCCAAACGGGCCTTGGCACGGAGTTCAACCAACTCCTTAATCTTTTCTACTTGAGTACTCATTTCTTTATTAATAATGTTATTTTTTCATATTTTCGCCCACAAAATTACGAAAAAAAGTGATACGACGTCTCTTCTTTCATCTTTTTTTTGAAAAGATTTTCTTGTCAACGAATTAAGCCGAAAAGGATAGACAATCGTACCTTTGAAGCTATTGCTTCGAAAGTACTACCGTTCGGATAAAAAAATAAAATCTCTTTTATTTTGTTTATCTCTCACTTAATCGTACCTTTGCAGTCGTAAAAGTTTTCAGGGAAGATGAGCAAGCAACAATACGTACCAACAGAATTAGGAGAGAAGAAGATAGGACTACTACTTTGGCAATATGCCACACCTGCCATTATAGCCATGGTGGCAAGTAGCCTCTACAATATAGCCGACAGCATTTTTGTAGGTTGGGGCGTTGGCGACATAGCCATTAGCGGAATGGCTGTAGCAAGTCCTTTCATGAACCTCTCTGCCGCATTCGGAGCCATGGTCGGAATAGGTGCCAGTACCACCATTAGCGTAAGATTAGGACAAGGGAAGTACGACACTGCGCAACACATTCTTGGCAACACCATTTCACTGAATCTTCTATTGGGTACTCTTTTCGCTGTTGTCTGCATCTATTTTCTTGATGATATACTGATTCTGTTCGGAGCCAGCAGCGCCACCCTCCCCTATGCCCGGGAATATATGTTCATCATTTTGTTGGGCAATGTGATAACTCATCTTTATTTTGGTCTGAACGCCATTCTGCGAAGTGCAGGACACCCTACCATAGCGATGAACTGCACGTTCCTTACCATCATCATCAATACACTTTTAGACCCTCTATTTATCTTTGTCTTCCATTGGGGAATAGCAGGAGTGGCATGGGCCACCGTAATAAGCCAGGCTGTTTCTTTATGTGTACAGTTGAAGCTGTTTAGCCGTCCTACGGAACTGTTACACCTGCGTCGAGGCATCTATAAACCCGACCTTAACATCATTCGGCAGTGTATTGTTATTGGCTTGAGTCCCTTTCTGATGAACTCCTGCGCTTGCATAGTCATACTATTCATCAACAACAGGCTAAGAGATTACGGAGGCGATATGGCCATTGGTGCTCACGGAGTTGTAAATCGTATCATCATGCTCTTTGTTACCACCGTAATAGGTCTGGTACAAGGTATGCAACCCATTGCAGGATACAACTGGGGAGCGCACAAGAACGACCGTGTATGGCGTGTACTGCGCTATACCATTGGCGTAGCCACATGCATTACCTGTTTTGCAACACTGATATGCGAGCTTATCCCAGAACATATCATCTCAATATTCGGAACAGGAGAAGAACTGACCGGTATTGCCACTCATGCCTGCCGCATCATAGTTGCTATGTTCCCATTGGTAGGTGCACAAATAGTAATTGGCAACTTTTTCCAGAGCATTGGCCATGCCGGCAAAAGCATCTTCCTAAGTATGACCCGCCAAATGCTGATGCTTATTCCATTGCTATATTTCCTGCCATCGATTTGGGGACAGGAAGGAATATGGTACAGCATGCCTATTTCCGACAGCATCAGTTTCTTCCTGGCTGCCGGCATGCTTATGTATATGGTACGTAAAGCAAAGAGACATGAAGCGAATAGGACTGCTTAGCGATACCCATGCTTATTGGGACGAGCGATACGTCAAATACTTTAGCGAATGCGATGAGATTTGGCATGCAGGAGACATTGGCAGCATGGAACTGGTAATGCGCCTACAGGAAATAGCTCCGTTACGAGCTGTCCACGGTAATATCGACGGAGGTGACGTAAGACGTATGTTCCCGGAGAAACTGCGTTGGACATGCGAAGGGGCAGACATACTGATGACACATATCGGAGGCTACCCCGGCAAATACGATGCACGCATCCGTCAACAATTATACCAGAGGCCTCCAAAGCTTTTTATCAGCGGACACAGTCATATACTGAAGGTTCAATTCGACCCTCAGCTAAAACTTTTGCATATTAATCCCGGAGCTGCCGGACTGCAAGGTTGGCAAACGGTACGCACCCTTGTCCGTTTCTCTGTCGACAAGGGAGAAATCAAAGATCTGGAAGTTATCGAAATTTAGCTACCTTCACACTTCCATCCTCGTAGATTACCTTACGAATAACTATTCCATCCGATTTTCCGCCAACGATTTGCTGGCCCGAAAGATTGTAATACTGAACACTGCGGACCTTAGAGGAAGAAGCAATAATGGGTTTTATCTCATCAATCACATCCTGACCGGCAAACAGCAATGGATAAGGCTGCTGCACTGTTCCTAATTGGACTTGAGCTTGGAAGAGAGCTGTATTTGCACTTCCATAAACCTCGCCCTGAGCATCCAGCAAACGGAACGAGAGACGATCAGCACCCTCGCCATGAATATTCATATAGAGCACATCGCCATCCAAGACACCTACACCTCTGCATTCATCCCCACAGAAAGCACCCACGTAATACTTTCCATCAAGGGAGACTTGCTCATCCACCTGCACATTGGCCACCAATGTCATAACATCGGGATATGCATGTATATCTGTTTGCCAAGCACCATCCTCTGCCTGAACAGCCGGAACATAATGACGGCTACGCATCTTCAACGGACTCAGGCTCTGCCAACAGAATTCCTGTCCACTGGCAGTATAGAAGAGATATGACTGACCAGGCTGCAATGTGGTAAGTGAGCCGTTCCACTGTCCGTTCTCGTACGTAGCAAAAGCGTCAAGGCCCACCACTTTATCTCCTTCCTCAGGCGTATAATTGGCAAGAGCTGCGGTCAAGGTGGTAGCATTGTACAGCGGACAGCCTATCCAGTTCCACCCCGGTTGTAAAGCCACAGGTTTGTTTACATCATAAATAGCGCCACGCAGGGTTACGTCAGATGACTGTTGCATCTTAATCTTATAACCCTTTGCTGCCTCGAAAGCCTGCAGATCACCCTGCCAACCGGTCTCCTCGTTGAAGACAAGGCTCTCATCCTGCCCTTTCAGACACAATGCATTGGTAAGGAACCGGCTCTTGTCTACACGCTGCTCCAAATTATGAGAGGTCCAGTTCCATCCTTCGGCCAATGCCAGAGTGATAGTTTTATCTCTGCCTAACCAGTCATCTTCCCCAATGGCATTATAATCCAGCATTCCTATCTTGTTGGAATTGTCTATGGTGGGCTGGTTTAATATGGTTGTCATATTTCCGCCATCAGGATAACGGCCGAATGTCTGCCACTTACCCTGCTCCATGTAATCCATGCAATCAGCCCAGGAACCATCAGCAGCCTGTATGCTGACACAAGCGCCATCAGCATTCTCCAGCTTGAAGGGAGCATGCAGCTGATTAAAGTCATCTTTGCCGTCGCACCAGATGATTCGTGTCCCGTGAGCCGGCACAACACCCCCTTGGAACTTATATTTCTGTGGTTTGTTTCTGTTATCGCTCAGGTACATACCCTCTAAGCTGATATCCTGATCAGAGGTATTATAGAGTTCCACCCAATCAGACTTTTTCCCGTAATCATTGATATAAATGTCGTTACCTGCACTGACCTCGTTAATACGCAAAGGCGAAGCACCGGCTTCCCATCTGCGTTGTTCGTCAGAAATAGGCTCATAGACAGCTTCCAATACGACATTATCTTTGTTGGTAAACAATTTATGCAGGTCTATTGTTTCATCTGCAGCAAGCATCTCTCTATCTCTGCCTGAAAGCACAAGATTGGCGTCAAACCACATATCAGAACTTGAAGCCGAAGCATTCTTAACCTCTACGGCTATCTGATTTTCGCCAATTACAAGATACTCATGCGGAATGGCAAAGCCACCTATGTACGGTTCCTGCGATTCGTAGTGACCGTCCGTAGTGTAATCCTCGTATTTTGAGCCGCTGGTAATATAGTATCCGCCCACCTCGTGGCCATTCACATAAAGCATCATGCCATCATCCACCTGATAGCTGAAGATAAGGACATCATTACTGGTAAGGGGCGAAGTCAAATTAAAGGTCTTACGGAAATAATATGTCGGACGCTTTCTGTTACTATTGGGTCCATAGTCCAGTTTAGTGGCTGCATTATCCTGCATGAAATACCCTTCATTGGCATAACCGAAAGGAGCCATACCGCTGCGCCACCCTGTATTCTGTTCGTCAAACGAGATGGATTTCCAATCATAGCTATCCATAGAGCCTTGGTCGCAATACATCCAATCCGAAGACATCGGAATCAACACCTTTACCGATGTTGCTTGGTTTTCCATCATCCACCCTTTGAAGTTATATCCAGCAGGAGCTTTGGCTGCAAGATTTATAGGAAGGCCTCCGTATGAAAACAGGTAACCGGCAAAGTTGCCTGTTGGTATCTCCTGTCCGTTTACCGCAAGCCGAGCCTCTGGTATATTGGCAGAAAGAGTAGCATAAAGACTGTAATTAAGACCATAATAACTACGCATATTGGAAATACGCGAGCCATTGTATGCCGACCATATACTACTTAAAAGACTTGTATTGGAACTACTTCCCTCAAATCTTAATGCAGGATTGATATTATAGTAGATACCCCTTATTATTTCCTCGCAACGTGTCGGTTCAAAGACGCTACCGTCCACGATACAAAAAGCATCCATAAACTGGCGACGGAAGGGATCGTACTTCATCAGATAGCGGAACAAGTCATCGACATTTGCGCCGCCACTTGTATTCAAGACTTGCGTAAGCATATTTGACACTCCGAATGCAGAGTCTGTATCGAAGAGCACAAAATGGAACTTCCCATCCGTACGACTGCGGAATCCTTTAATATTATTTGTATTGGTAATCCAGTCCGACGGACCCATATAGCACTCCAACGCCATATAGTTTATATACTCATCAATATCCAGAAGGTCGCAGATCTGGCTATAGGTTTCTGCGGACTTTGTCTGAGCCAGATTCTGAGCTAATTTCAGCAACTGCTGCCATGCCTTGTTATCACCCATCTTCTGGTTATACTGGTTGTTGCTCAGATCGAACTGATCCATGTCACTGAAGTCTATACCATAGTTACTGTAAGCAAAATGCTTATTGTTGCTTTCACGGATATTGAGCATTCCATAATAGTCACCATTCAGAAAGACATGAGCAGGCTGGTAGTCCTGACAGTCAACATAGAACCCACTCTTCAACACTATCATCTGAAGGGCAGGATCTGTGATACGGGCCCATGTATCATTACCTCCGTTACGTACCTGCCAGCAACGATATTTGTTATGAATTTTCGAGGGGAATACGGGGTAATCAATTACATTTACGCCCTCGTATCTCTTATCGGTTTTTATACGGAAAGAGCTTCTTGCCTCCCAATACCTTCCGTCAACCGTAGCACCTCCATATGCTCGTGTCCAACCACCGCAAATCTCCAAATCTGCCTCCTGATTCAACACCGGAGAATATTGAACAACTCCGTTCTTATCCACCTCTGGAACCAGGTACTCCATGTTTATTGGACGTTCCCAATCCATGTTCCAGTTACAAGCCGAGCTCTGTCCGTTTCCGCTAATACCATTGCTACCTTTCACAAAGACACCAACCTTAGTGTCGAAGAAGTTACGTGGCTGTGAACAGACAGAAAGAATGGGGAGATAATAGTCATGATTCCGGAATATATAACTACGCGTTACGACAGGACTTGGCAAATAGCCTTTCCGGGTAAGGCATAAGCGCAAAATAGTGGTCGAACTGATGGTAAACCGCCCATTGGTACTTGTTTCGCCATTAGTAGCTGTAGGCGCACTGCCATCCATAGTATACCTCAGGGTAGCTCCCGTTGGAATTTTTACGCGTATCTGGAAAGCTTCGTCAAAAACCCTACTATCAGTATCTACCACAGGAGCATCCAGTCTGTCGGTTGCAAACTGACTGGTTGCATTCGATTCGCCGGGCGTAGGATTACCCGTAGTTCCCCACTCTTCTCCCCCATCCTGCATACGAGCCCACGAACAGCGGGGAATGGCTGGAGGATAATCTACAGAAGAGACAAGTGTGCTTCCCGACATCAGGCTGATGGTTCCTCCTTCGCACTCCATTTTAAAGGGCACTTGCAATCTGGAACTGGCACCGTAATTGCCTGCAGAATAGTAATGATCGAACCAGACGGTTTTGAAACCCTTTGCAGGAACATTACCGTGCGAGCTAAGGAAATTCATCTTATTCACGCCATCGGTCATCGAGTATCCCTTCAGAGGAATTGCCTCAGCCGTTGGGTTATACAACTCCACCCAGCCGCCATAACAGTTGGCATTATCCAGATACTGATCAAGGTTGGCGACTTGTACCTCATTTATTATAAGCGATGCATCTCCTGTTTCCTGAGCCAACATAGCAGTTGGCATTAAAAGCATTAGTAGGCCTTTTATATAATGTCTCATTTAATTTCGGTGTTAATCTGTTGACAAAGATATACAATAATTATCACAAAGAACGAAAACGAGCAACGAATTACCTTAATTTCGCTTTTTTTGATTAAAAAGGGGGTAAATATTTGCTAAATATGCGGTTTTTTTATCTTTTTTTGAAGTTTTTTATCATACATTATTGCATTTGAAAGAATTTTCCTATCTTTGTACATCGTTGACTGAGAAATTGACCACGAAAAAATCGAGAGAAGAAAACTATATTTAATTAAATTATTACTAACTTAAACTAAAATCGTATGAGAAAGTTTCTGCTTTCATTGCTTGTGATGCTGACAGCTGGAATGGGTTACGCTTTAGCAGCCACATTACCAACTACCAGTACTCCTAACAAGCCAGCGTTGTATTATATTCGTAATACACGCGCCGACAAGTTTGCTGTTTTAAACAACACAGCAGAAAACATGGGTTTGACTTCAGACAAGTCTCAAGCATCCATGTTCTGGTTCGAAGCTGCAGGTGAGTTGATCAACGACACTTATCTGCCAGTTAAAATTCACAACATTACCACATCCATGGCCATGGGTTCCTTCAGTGTATGGAGCGGGCAGGGCAACACATGGTACATCCGCGAGAACACCGTTAATTCCGAGTATCTTGGTATTGGTGGTGCAGCAGGTGATGAGGGTAACACCTCACTTTGGTGGAATGATTATGCTGGTGCCGGCACAACTATCGGAAGTTGGTGTCTGAATGGCGACACTGGCTCTATCTGGGACATCGTAGCTGTTCCCGAAGACGAAGTTCCCACAGGTATTACCGTTATTACCTGGAACCTCAAGAAGGGCAAAACAGTCATTTCTACTGTTAAGTCTGCAGCCGTTAAGGGTGTTACCTACGATGCTCCATTCGGCTCTCTGGCATGCGACGGCGGTTCTGCTACCGGCGGTGCTAAGGACCAGACCGTAGATATTGCCTACAAGGAGAACATCCCCTTTGTTTCTAGCGAAAGTGCAAGCAATGCCATTTGGTACAAAGCCATTATGCGTGGCAACAAATATCTGCACTATGACAATCCTGAGGTTTCCTGCAGCGCTGACAATAGCAGCAAGGACGACTTAGGTAGCTATTTCGCATTTGTAGGTGACGTAATTAACGGATTCCGTATTTACAATGCAGCTCTTCCCGCAGGCAAGGCACTGGGTGGCGCTCTTGGCGACCGTCTGAAAGCTGTTCCCGAAGGCGAAGCTCCCGCATTTATGCTGGAGAACAATAGTGGTCACTTCGTATTCAGAAATCCCGAAAGCTCTATCGGTTATCTGAACGACAATAACAGCTTCCTGGCTTACTGGATTACTTCCGCTGGTGCTACCGACGGTGGTTCTACATGGACCTTCGAGCCCGTAGAAGAGAAGCAGAGCGAAGCACTTAACAATATCACAGTTATTGCTTCTGACGAAGATTTCGTAAACTTCGCTCAGTACTTGGCTAATGGCCACAGCAATGCAAACGCTATTCTGGTTGCAGACATCAACGTTAACCAAATGGTTAACTGCGGTGATTACCAGGGTACTTTCGATGGTAATGGTCACACCATCACTCTCAACCTGACTCAGAATTCGTCTGATGGTATTGCCCTCTTCCGCAACATCGGCACACAGGGTGTTGTTCAGAACCTGAAGGTTCAGGGTACTATTACCTCCAGCAAGAAGTTTGCCAGTGCTATCGCAGCTTGGAACAGTGGTCACATCTATGGTTGCTACATCGACCTGACTGTAGAAAGCACATTGAATGGCGATGCTACACATGGTGGTATTGCAGGCGTAGCATATCGTGGTACTGTAATCGAAAACTGTCTGGTTAAATTCAACATCAATGGTGAAGGTACACAGAACTGCGGTGGTGTTGTAGGTTGGGCTAACGATCCTATCAATATTGTAAACACCTTGGTTCTCAACCACGAGAATAATTTCGACCACAACAGTGGTAGCAACAACATTGCACGTAATGGTGGTAACCTCCGCGCAGTCAACGTGGATTCTTACAACCAGGATATCTATAACAACCGTCCCAACGGAGCTTGTTTCAACAACTATGTTACCCAGCAGTGGGGCGACAACACAGCTACAACAGTTATTGCATTTGAGGACTTGGCCGATGGTAAGATTTGCTATCAGCTGAATACCGATCAGAGCAAGGTTAACTGGGTACAGAACATCGGTACTGATCCATTCCCCGTTCCCGCAGCATTCGGCAGCGGTCAGGTTTATGCTTCTGGCGTTACCAGCTGTAAGGGTACCTCTGCAGAGGCTCTTACCTACACCAACACTCCAAGCAATGTTGTCAACACAGCTCATAAGTTCGACAAGTATGGTATCTGTAGCGAGTGCGGTTTCTTCAACTTCCATGCCCTCGACCGCGACATGTCTGATGGCACATATCTCTTGAAGAGTGCTGCTGACCTTGATATAGCAGAAGGTTGGAACCGTGTAGGTGACGGCTTCAAGCTGAACATGAAGATGGCTAACGACATTGAGTACAAGGCAGAGCCCGGTAAGTATATCTTCAACACCAGCAACTGGGTTGACGGTAGCTTTAACGGTGATGGCCACGTCCTCACTATCGAGATGAGCGATCTGGGCAACTATGCATCATTCATTCCTCAGCACACTGGTGTATTCGAGAACGTAATCATGCATGGTTCTATTGGCACAAACGGTCAGTACGCAGGTTCTATCTCCGGTGAAGGCCGTCAGTCTGCTGTTCGCAACGTCTTCTCTGACATCAACATTACCTCCAGCAGAGTTGGTGATAACACATCTGGTGGTCTCTTTGGTATGATTCGTACAGGTAAGAACATTGACAACTGTATCTATGCAGGTACCTTTACCTTGCCTGGTGCAGCAGCTGGAGCAAGATGTGCTCGCGTCGGTGGTGTTGCCGGTTGGACACACGAGAAGACCTATGTAACCAACCTTGCTATTCTTGGTAAGTTCGTTGGTGCTGGTAACGAGACTCTGGATAACGATACAGAGAACTCTCAGAACATCGCACGTAACCCAGGTAACATTGTTGCAAAGAATGTATATGTCCTGAATCCTATCACAGGTAATTCTGTAAGCGACCATGACAAGTACACAAAGATCGAGAATCCCGAAAGCGTAGCAAGCGGTGAGTTGGCATTCTTACTGAACGAGAGCAAGGCTGGTGGCGAGAACTTCTACCAGCTCATCGGTACAGATCCTATGCCTCTGCCAATTGCTAAGGACGGTGCTAAGATTTACACCATGGCTGACTCTTACACTTGCGATGGCAAACCTCTGGGTAATATTACTTACCTGAACGAGAAGATTACTCCTGCCCTGCCCGATCACCAGTTCGAAGACGGTGTTTGCGAGAACTGCGGTAACCTCGACACAGACGAAGATGGTTACAACAAGATTACCAGCGCTAAGTCTCTGGCACGCTTCTCTGCACTCGTTAATATGGGTAACGGCGACATGAAGGTTCGTATGTACGAGGATGTTAACATGACAGGTGTTGATTATGCTACAGCTGGTACACAGGGTGCTCCATTCTATGGCGAGTTCGACGGTCAGAAGCACGTTATCAGCAATCTGAACATCAACGGTGGCGACTACACAGGTCTGATTGGTGTTATCACAGACGGTGCAATCGTTCAGAACTTCACATTGGACAAGACCTGTTCAATCAAGGGTAACGCATTCTGCGGTATCATTGGTGGTACCAATGGCGGTGGTAACGTTTACATTACTAACCTTGGTAACGAGGGTAACGTAACTGGTACCGCTCAGAACGCATCTGGTATTCTTGGTGTTGATATGGGCGGTTCTGCAACTCTGCACATCAGCAACTGCTACGTAACAGGTGCTATTAAGGGTGCTAGAGAGTCTGCAACTATCTGCTCATGGTCTAACGATGCTTCTGTTGTCGAGAATTGCTGGAGCATTGCTACTATCGAAGGCGTTTACGGTAACAACACCTTTACACGTGGTGGTACAACTGTTAAGAACGGCTACGAGCTCGAAGGCATTGGTACACAGAACGGTGATGACCATACTAAGGACAAGACCAACCTCATCTCTGTAGACGACGTTGCTAATGGTGTTCTCTGCTTCAAGATGGGCGGTGCCTTCGCTCAGGCTCTTGGCGAAGATGCTCATCCCAACTTGCAGGCTATCACTGGCATCAACGAAGTTCGCTATGACGATCAGTATGGCTTCGGTTACTACAATCCTCTGCCACTGGGCATCATGGATAACAAGTTCGAGGCTGTTGCAACTCCAAGTGAAGACAAGACTGCCGTTAAGTCTGCTGACATTAAGGGTACATTCCTGTTGACAGATCAGGTTGAGGCCTTTACTGATAACGCTGCAGCATTCATCATGGAAGCTAAGGAGTTTGAAGAAAAGGGTATCTTTGGTAAGCCTCTCTTCGGTGCTACTGCTAAGAATAACAACTTCAGTATTGATGCTGACGGTAAGGTAACTATCACCTTCACCAGCTTCAGCACCAACACTGATCAGCCTATCTTCGACGGTGACCTTGATCGTAAGGATGTAGGTGATGTTGCAAGCGATGCTCAGTACATTGTTGCCATCTATAGCAAGAGCTTGATTGCCGAAGGTGCTCTCGAAAGGAATACCATCGTTAAGACCTACACAGGTACCGACTTGCTGGCATCTGTTGTAGCCGAGGCTCTGGCATTTAACAATGTTGACGACGCAACTGCTATCAATGGCGTTAACACCGACAACAACGATGGTGCTATCTACAGCATCACTGGTGTTCGTGTAAACAAGGCTCAGAAGGGTATTTACATTATCAACGGTAAGAAGACCGCTGTTAAGTAATCGCACTTACTGAAACACTAATATCGGAATCCCTCCTTGCCCAAAAGCAAGGGGGGATTCCTCTTTATATATATAATAAGGTATAGGGATCGTTTAGTTGACAGTTGACAGTTGACAGTTGATAGTTGTTAGATGATAGTTGATAGTTTAGAGTTGCTTAGTAGACAATTAAGCTAATAAGCTAATAAGCCATTAAGCCAAAACAAGACCAATATCTAACAATAAATGTTAAATTTAGTAGGAGAACTGCATTTTTCTTGTTTTTTATTTGGAGTGATTTAATCTTTTAAATTACATTTGCAACAGGAAAATCGAAAACTTTAAATCATATGGTTAAGAATAAGAAGGAAATAAACACTTTGACCAAGGCCGAGATGGAAATCATGAACACCTTGTGGGATGAGGCAAAGCCTATGAGCACGCATGCTATTATTGAAAAGTATCCAGAACCTAAGCCTGCCTACTCCACCATTGCTACCTTCATGAAGATTCTTACCAAGAAGGAGTTTGTTTCATTCCGTAAGGGCGAAGAGGGCGACAAGACCTTCTACTTCTACCCTCTCATCACTCGTGTAGAATATACCCGCAAGTTCATGAATCAGGTTAAGAGCACGTTCTTCGGAGGATCAGTTAAATCCCTCATCTCCTTCTTTGCCCAAGAAGAAAAGATGTCAGATGAAGATTTGGAAGAAATCCTATCCTTAATCAAAAAATGAGAGAAAAAAAATAATGTTCAATGCTCAATGGTCAATGGAATATATAATTAAGTCAGCTTTAACGCTATCAATACTATACAGCCTCTTTTTTGTTTTCCTCAGAAAGGAGACGTTCCACAGGTTCAACCGTTTGTGCCTGCTCTTCACCCTGGTGGCATCCTTAGTATTGCCATTGGTACATATCACGCTCCAACACTCATCGCCTGTGAACGAGGCGGTAACGGCAAGCACCACATATATTACCACGCTGCCAGCCATAGTTGTGACACCCCAGGCAGAAGCTCCCCTGTTTACCTGGAGCAACGTACTGGAGGGCATCTATTGGTCAGGCCTGTGTCTCATGCTATTATATCTGGCCCTGCAGATTATACAGACATATCAGATTATGCAGGGTGGTTTGCGTCATACCGACAAGAACGGCAATACTATTATCCTTAAGGACGATGTAAAGTCGCCCTTCAGCATCTTCCGCTTTATAGTTATGAGTGTCGAGGATTACGAAAATCAGCGTCAGAACATACTTACCCACGAGCAGGAACACATCCGCATGGGGCACAGCTACGACCTGCTGCTCCTCGAGGTAGTAAAAGTACTCCAATGGTTCAACCCCTTTGTATGGTTTCTGGAGAACGATCTGAAGGCGCTACACGAATATCAGGCCGATGAGGCCGTCATTAGTCAAGGCATCGATGCAAAACAATATCAACAACTTCTCGTCGTGAAGGCCGTCGGCAATCGTCTGCAGCCATTTGCCAATAACCTCAGGCGGGGCTCACTAAAAAAACGTATTACTATGATGTATCAGAAAAAATCAAACCGATGGATGATGCTGAAAGCCTTGTTCGTCCTTCCCGTTACTTGTTTTGCAATCTACGCGTTTGCAACACCAGAAGCGAGCGTATTACCCCCACAAGTTAAAAAGACTGTTGCTACTCAGCAGAAGAAGGCTACACCTACAACTCAGCAACAAAAGAAGGCTGTTGCCGCAACACAACAAAAGGCTACGCCCGCCCCACAAAAGAAAAATGTTAATGTACAGATAAAGACTGACAAAGGAAACATTACAGGTTCTTTACAGAAAGAGAAAGCTGAGCAGCTGGCAAAGGATTTTGAAGCCAAGTATGGAGAAAAGGTTAAGGTCACAATATCAGACTCTGCTCCCAATGACTCCATCTACGGTGTTGTAGATGAACTTGCTCAGTTCCCTGGTGGAGAAGATGCCATGTACCCGTGGATAGCTGGCCACATGAAGTATCCAGAAGAAGCCGTCAAAAATAATATTCAAGGCAGAGTGATGGTTATATTTACAGTAGAGAAGGACGGCGAAATCACAGATGTCAAGGCCGTACGTTCTCCCAGCCCTCTTCTTGCTGAGGAAGCAGAGCGCGTGGTTAAGGCAATGCCCAAGTGGAAGCCTGCCAAGAAAAAAGGAGAAATCGTACGCAGTAGTTTCAATCTCCCCATAAACTTCAGGCTAAGCTCCCCCCAACCCAGCAAAGAATAAATTTCCTTTATATTATATATAATAAGGTATAGGAAAAATAGGCTGTCCTACAAGAAAAACGAGAATTGGCACAACTAATTGGACAGCCTATTTTATTTCCTCATCTAATCTTCAAGCATTATGAGAATCACACTATTACTCTTTTCCTTAGTTCTATGTAATCTCGCAAAAAGACCTCATATTCTCATTGAACAGGGGCTGATGGCCGATGGTTATCGGGAAGAAAGGGTATGAGGTTTAACCTTCAAACCTCATGGAAACCTCATAGAAACCTCATAGGAACCTCATAGGAACCTCATACATTATCATACGGAGAGAATAGAGGATGATGTCTCCGCAGGAAATATCTTGACAACAGAAAGAAGCGCTTGCAGAGGGATAACGGAGGAATTTTTGCTACTACACTAGGGAACAAAAATTCCCTAACTAGGGAAAAAGTTTTTTATAGTTATTCCGTAAAAAACCACAAATAATGACGGAAGGAAAATTCTTGACACGTCAGCCAAAGCCTAAAGTCTAGAGTCTATCAAATGGAAATGCTGCAAAGCCTTCAGGATTCCATCATCGTCGACAGAGGTGGTGACGTAGTCGGCTTCCTGTTTTAGGGAATCAAGGGCATTGCCCATAGCCACGCCAATGCCTGCTGTACGAATCATAGAGGAATCATTGCCGCCATCGCCAAAGGACATTGTATGCTGAGGATTCAGCCCCAGATACTCTGTCATCACCAGAAGGCCCTCGCCCTTGTCGGCCCCCTTGGCCGTGATATCCGTAAAGGCTGGATGCCAACGGCCCACAGTACAGTCGGGAAGAAGATCCATCATCTCTTTCTCATAATCCACAGAGAAGAAAGGTGTCAGCTGGAAGATACGTTGCTGAAGAACTTCTTCAATTGGTTTTGCCTGATTCAGATTCTCCACACAAATCTCCTGACGGAAGATCTTGTCCACCTCGCCTTGCGGATCAAGCACAGCCACATCCTTCTCCCCCACCATAATCAGTCCGTAGTTCTTCTCTATGGCATCCTTCGCAACAAAACGGGCCGTGGCGTTAGCAATTTCCTTGCACTTCACCACCTTGCTACCAACATAACATAGGGCACCATTAATGGTTACGTAACCATCTATCAGATGTTCGATGGCACCCAAGTTAGTAATAATAAGAGGCGGGCGCCCCGTAGCAATAAAAATCTTATGGCCTGCTTCCTTTGCCAGCGTCAGTGCCTGTATGGTAGATTCAGGAATCTGGTGCGTCTTGAAACTCACCAATGTTCCGTCTATATCGAAAAACAATGCGTACTTTTCCATCAGAATAAAAAAAAGAAAGTCCTGAGGATGGCCCCAGGACTCTTATGATATATCTAAAGTCTAACGTCTAGTGCCTAAACTTAAGCCTTTACACGACCCAGATAAGAACCGTCGCGACTGTCAACCTCTACGATCTCGCCTTCCTCGATGAACAAAGGAACACGAATCTCAGCACCAGTCTCAACTCGAGCGGGCTTCAAGGTGTTAGTAGCTGTATCACCCTTAAGGCCAGGCTCTGTCCAAGTAATCTGCAGATGAACCTTAACAGGAACGTCAGCATAAAGAACAGTTTCTGTGCTTGAGTCAACAACAACCTCAACATTCTCGCTCTCCTTCAGGAAGTTAACACCGTTAACCAAAGAGGGGTGAATGTTGATCTGCTCGAAGGTCTCGTTGTTCATGAACACCAAGTCCTCACCATCCTTGTAGAGGTACTGATAGGGGCGACGCTCTACGCGAACATCCTCCAGCTTCTCACCGATGTTGAAGCGCTTCTCGATAACGCCACCATTAACAACATCCTTCAGGGTTACGTTCATAATGGTGTTTCCCTTACCGGGCTTGCGATGCAGGAAGTCAATACAGAAGTAAAGCTTGCCGTCCATGCGGATACAAACACCTTTCTTAATGTCTTGTGAATTAATCATAAAATTACCTTTATTTTGTACTGTTTTATACTTTTTCGGGTGCAAAGGTACGAATAAGCAAGAGAAAAGCCAAATTTATTTTCACTTTTCCGAGCAAAAGTACCTTCGGCGAAGCCAAAGTTACAAAATAAATCGAAAATTGGAAACCGAAAATTGAAAATTTAGGGTCAAATCTTGCGTAATCAGAAAAAAAGTCATAATTTTGCACCCCGAATCGATATAGACAAACAAATAATAAGCAAAATAAGATATGAAAAGAACATTTCAGCCCCACAACCGTCGCCGTAACAACAAGCACGGTTTCCGTCAGAGAATGGCCACTGCAAATGGTCGTCGCGTTTTGGCTTCTCGTCGTGCTAAAGGTCGCAAGAAGTTGACCGTTTCTGACGAGAATCATGGCAAGTAAAGTCAAATTTTACTTAAAATAGGAAAGAAGTAAGGGCAACTTTACTTCTTTCTTGTTTTTATTTCGTAACTTTGTTCACGAGTTGACAGTTAGCGAGTTGACAATTATAAATTATGAATTATGAATTTCTGGAAGAAACTGACTAGCCCAATTGTTTACTGGAACCTTATTATGCTGGTGGTGGTAAGCATTGTCCTGCTAATCGTACTATGGTTCTGGATGAAGGACTACTCTCATCACGGCGAGAGCGTAGAAGTTCCGCAAGCTAAGGGAATGCTATTGGCCGATGCCGAATATGAACTAGAGAAGCAAGGACTGATGGCAGTTATCTCGGACTCTTCCTATAATCGCAGTCTGCCCGCAGGAACAATTCTGGAGATGACACCTGCCGCTGGCAGCAAGGTCAAGACTGGCAGGAACATCTACCTTACTATTAATACGCGTAGTGTTCCTACCCTACCCATTCCGGACATTGCCGATAACTGCTCATTGCGCGAGGCAGAAGCCCGCCTGAAGTCATTAGGCTTTAAGCTGGGCCCCATAGAATATGCTCCTGGCGACAAGGACTGGGTGCTCTCTGTGAAATGCAAAGGACGTACCGTTGTGGCAGGCGACCGTGTGGAGATTGACTGTCCCATCACATTGGTTGTCGGCAATAACAACGACGGCATAGGTGACGACTTCGAGGATGAGGACTGGGATAATGAAGAATTCTCCTCTTCTGACGAAGAAGTTGAAAATTGAAAGTTGAAAATTAATTCTTCATTCTTCACTCTTCATTTTTAATTAAAAAAGGACGATGGCGGAATTTGACGAGGATTTTATCAACGAGGAGGAAGACGACATTCTATCGGCCGTCCCGGAGGAACATGAGCATTGGCGCATAGAGGTCGACAAGGGCCAGAATGCCGTGCGCATAGACAAGTTCCTGATGGACCACATGGGAGACACCAGCAGGAACCGTATCCAGAAGGCTGCCGAGGCAGGATGTATCCGCGTAAACGACAAACCCGTCAAGAGTAACTATAAGGTAAAACCCTACGATGTCATCACGCTGGTCTTGGACCGCCCCAAACGCGACTGGGAGATAATCCCGGAGGACATCCCACTGAATGTGGTCTATGAAGATGACCAGCTATTGGTTATCAACAAACCGGCCGGAATGGTGGTACACCCGGGGTGTGGCAACTATAGCGGTACGCTGGTGAATGCGCTGGCATGGCACATGAGAGACAATCACGACTTCGACCCCAACGACCCCACCGTGGGATTGGTTCATCGTATAGACAAGGACACCAGCGGTCTATTGGTGATAGCCAAGACAGCAGAGGCCAAGACGCACCTGTGCAAGCAGTTCTTCTATCACACCACACGCAGGCAATACAACGCATTGGTATGGGGTCCCTTCAAGGAAGACGATGGTACCATAGAAGGCAATATAGGTCGTCACCCAAAAGACCGTCTGCAAATGGCCGTCTATCCCACAGACAGCGAGATTGGCAAGCCTGCCATCACTCACTATCACGTACTGGAACGCTTTGGTGCCGTGACATTGGTGGAATGCCGATTGGAGACAGGACGCACGCATCAGATTCGTGCCCACATGCGCCATCTGGGACATCCGCTCTTTGCCGACGAGCGATACGGAGGCGACCAGATTCTGCGCGGAGAGCTCACAGCCTCGTACAAGGCTTTCATACATAACTGCATGACCATCTGCCCACGTCAGGCGTTGCATGCAAAGACACTGGGATTTGTTCATCCCACAACAGGAGAAGAAATGTTTTTCGATTCTGAGCTGCCCGAAGACATGACAGCTCTATTAGATAAATGGAGAAAGAAGGTTTAGGCTTTAGACGTTAGACTTTAGACGTTAGAGAATTATGAATGGTGAATTAAAAAAAGTTGTTGCAATAGTTTGCGGAGGTGATTCCTCCGAGCATGATGTAAGTATGCGCAGCGCTGCCGGAATAGCATCATTCCTGGACAAGGAGCGCTATATAATATATAAGGTAGAGGTGCGAGCCGGAAAATGGGAAGCCCTGATTGGCGAAGAAGAAAAGCGCACACCCGTAGACAAGAACGATTTCTCGTTCCTGAACGAGAAAGGCGAACGCATCCGCCCTGACTTCTGCTACATCACCATACACGGTGCTCCGGGCGAGAACGGTATATTCCAAGGCTACCTAGACCTGATAGGTATGCCCTACAGCACTTGCAACGTTCTCATCGAGGCTATGACATACGACAAGTTTGTGCTGAACAACTACATGCGCGGCATGGGCGTATCAGTAGCCGACAGCCTGGTGGTGAAGATCGGACACGACCACGAGGTAAGTGATCAGGAGATTATCGAGCGTATAGGATTGCCCTGCTTCGTAAAGCCCGCCAGAGGCGGTTCATCATTCGGAACCACTAAGGTCAAGACGCCCGAAGCACTCCGCCCCGCCATAGACCTGGCGCTGAAGGAAGGCGAGGATGCGATGATTGAGGCCTTCATGCAGGGAACAGAGATTACCTGCGGCTGCTACAAGACCAAGAAGAACAGCGTGGTCTTCCCCATCACCGAGGTTGTAACCACCAACGAGTTCTTCGACTACGATGCCAAGTACAACGGACAAGTGGACGAAATCACTCCTGCCCGCATCAGCCAGAATCTGACAGACCGCGTGCAGAAGCTGACCTCGCTCATCTACGACATCCTGGGTTGTCACGGCATCATCCGTGTTGACTACATCATCACAGCAGGCGACAAGATTAACATGCTGGAAATCAATACCACACCCGGTATGACTGCCACCAGCTTCATCCCCCAGCAGGTTCGTGCCGCAGGTTTGGACATTAAGGATGTGCTAACAGATATAATAGAAGATACTTTATCATGATTGACCCAAAAGAGTTCGACGCGATACGTCCGTATAACAACGATGAGATTCCAGGCGTTGTAGATAGTCTTTTGCATGACCGCCTGATGAACGCTCAGCTGAAGACACTGCTTCCCTGGCTCCCTCAGTGGCTTAGGAACGGCGTACTCAGGCTGGCCTTTATAGGCGTACACAGCACGTTGGACTTTCAGTTGCGCTTCATGAAACCGGTTGTCAAGTATGTTCTGCGCAAATGCAGCAATGGTGTTACCTTCGAACATACAAACATTACAGCTGGCGAAGAGCGCTACACTTTCATGAGCAACCATCGCGACATCGTGCTGGACAGCGCCATCCTGGATTATATGCTTTACAAGCACAAGTTCCCCACAACCTGTGAGATTGCCATTGGCGACAACCTGCTCATCTATCCTTGGATAGAGAAAGTGGTAAAGCTGAACAAGGCCTTTACGGTTAGGCGTGGACTGAGTTCGAAGGATCTGCTGAAGAGCAGTATGCTCATGAGCCAGTATATTCACTATGCCGTTAACCAGAAGCGCGAGAATATCTGGATAGCGCAACGCGAGGGACGCGCCAAGGACAGCAGCGATACCACTCAGGAGAGTGTGCTGAAGATGCTGGCTATGGGCTCGGAAGCAGACAACCCCACTGAGCAGCTGCGCGACCTGAACATCGTGCCCCTGACTATCAGCTACGAATACGATCCCTGCGACTACCTGAAGGCTTCTGAGTTTCAGCTCAAACGCGATAACCCCGCATACAAGAAAAGCAAGGCTGATGACGAGAAGAATATGCGCGAAGGCATCTGGGGATTCAAGGGAAGCATACACTACGAGGCCGCTCCCTGCATAAACACATGGCTGGACGAACTGAAGGATCTTCCTCGCAACGAGTTCTTCACAGAACTGGCTCGTCGTATAGACCTGCAGATTCATGCCGGATACAAACTGTTCTCAGGCAACTATGTGGCAGCTGACCTTCTGAATGGCACCACTGAATATGCCCAGCATTACACTCAGGAGCAGAAACAGAAGTTCCTGGATTATCTGCAACAGCGACTGGACAAGATAGAGTTGGAGAACAAGGACGAAGCATTCCTGCGCGAGCGATTGCTGACCATGTATGCCAATCCCGTCTATAACAAGCAAAAAGCCCAGAATTCATGAGATATGCCAACCTGCTCATACTGGCCATTGGATGCCTGACGACCTTCGTTGCCTGTAAGAACAACGAGGACGACACATACCCCAGCATCATTACAGAAATGGCAGACCTATACACCAACGATGAAGGTGTTGGCGAGAAATTCACTACCGATGCAGGCGTCACATACACCGTGACAAAAGGACCGGACGATTTAGTGCCCAACGCCCTCTATCGTATCCTCTGCGGCTATGTCCCGTCAGGAGACAAGGCCACCATCTATCAGGCCCAAAGTGCCTATTATCTGAAGGACAGCACAGAGATAGCCAAGACAGATCCCACAGGAGTACAGAGTGCCTGGAGAGCAGGTAAATACATCAACATGTATCTGAGTCCTCTTACGCAGGGCGGCATGCAATACTGGGGTTTTATCACAGACAGCATAAAGGGTGGACACGCATGGGTGAGCCTGTATCACAATCAGAATAACGATCCGCTCTCATACACCCAGCCCACATACGCCAGCCTGCCCGTGGATAGCATCAAGGGCATTCAGGAGGGTGACATCATAACCTTGCGCATTAACACATTTAACGGCCCTCAGACATGGGACTTCAAGAAATAAAAGGCGCCATAGCCGTACTGATATCCGGAGGCGTGGATAGTGCCGTTGTGGTACACCAGCTTTGCGAGATGGGACATAAGCCAGACCTTCACTATATCAAGATTGGTATGGAGGGGGAAGATTCCTCATGCTCGGCCGAGGAGGATATTGAACTCTCGCAGGCTACCGCCAAGAAGTACGGTCTCAAGTTAGAGGTTACCGACCTGCAGAAGGAATACTGGGAACAAGTAGTGGGTTACGCCATAGAACGCGTAAAGGCCGGACTTACGCCTAACCCCGATGTTATGTGCAACAGACTCATTAAGTTCGGAGCATTCGAGCAACGTATAGGTCATCAGTACGATTATATTGCCACAGGACACTATGCTCAAAGAATAGAGGAAAGACCCACCCCCAACCCCTCTCTTGCAGGGAAGGAAGAAAATCTTATATGGTTAGGCACAGCCAAAGATCCGGTAAAGGACCAGACAGACTTCCTGGCACAGCTATCCTACGAGCAGTTACGCCACACCATCTTCCCCATCGGTCATCTGATGAAGGAGGAAGTGCGACAGATTGCCTTGGATGCCAAGCTGCCCAGTGCCCGCCGCAAGGACAGTCAGGGAATCTGCTTCCTGGGAAAGATAAACTATAACGACTTCCTGCGCAAGTTTATGGGCGAGCAGGAAGGAAAGGTGATAGACATAGAGACAGGTAAGGTGGTAGGACATCATCGTGGCTTCTGGTTCCATACTATCGGACAGCGCAAAGGCTTAGGCTTAGGCGGTGGCCCTTGGTTCGTTGTCAAGAAGAATATCAAGAAGAACATCATCTTCGTGGCCCGTGGATGGGACACCCAGTTGCAATACGGACACGACTTCCGTCTGGCCGACATGCACTTCATCACCCGCAATCCCTGGGAAGGGGAGGTAAAAGGAATCCCCATCCAATTTAAGATTCGCCACGTAGATCATTTCCTGCCAGGAATCATTACCCTGGACGAAGAAGGGTATCACATCCATTCCGACCAGCCCATACAGGGCATCGCCCCCGGCCAGTTCGGTTGTATCTACGATGCAGAAGCTAAGATCTGCTACGGAAGTGGAGAGATAAGCATCTATAAAGACAAATAAAGGTTCCCCGTCACGAGGAACCTTCTTTTTCTGCTTGACCCTTATTCGTATGTTTGGTACACCATATAATAACCGTCTGCATCGATAGAGAAGCGGTCGGCAAGCGCTTCGTTGAGCGTTCCCTGCCACCATTGTTCATAAGCATAGGAATTCCAACGCAATCCTTCTGAATAGATGCGGGTGCAACCGAAATTAAAGACACTCACCTGCTGACCTGTAAAGCTGTTGAAGGTGCAGGGCCCCTGGACGGGAGTAAAGAAGCCGTAGTCAGTAAACATGATGCCGCGTATCCCGAACTCACGGAAATAACGCATCAGCAACGATATATTACCCAGAGTGTGGTCTTCACGCATACCAGTAGCTCCAAGGTAGGCTATATTGTGCCAACCCTGTTTCAGGCAGTAGCGCGTAGCCTTTGTCTGGTCGTTATCCTCCTGTTCATCAACGCGAATGAGGCGGTCGTGATATTCTGCCGGCACACTATCGCCGTCGCCCACAACAGCCTCGGCATAAGGTACCTGACTGACGGCACCATCGCAGGCAATGACGTGAGAAGCCTTCTCCAGTACCTCAAGAGGAATCCGATGGGTGGGAAACTGACCGTTTGCAACAATAACGGCATCAAATTGCAGCTTCTTCATACTATGCTTTTTTTTCTTTCAACATTGTTTTCCATTTAAAGTATCCTGCGATGGCAATGATAACATACAGGCCAAAGAGACCGGCCCTGAAAGGAATACCTTTCTGAACATAGAGCACACAACATACCACATCCACTACAATCCAGAATATCCATTGCTCGATGAACTTGCGCGCCAAAGCCCAAAGTCCGACGAACGAAAGGGCGTTGGTGAACGAATCCAACACAGGAACCGTGGAGTTGGTCCACCTTATTAATATATAATAGGTAATACCCCAGGATACAAAGAAACAGACAGTAACAGGCAGATACTTGCTGCGCGGCATGTGGATAATAGGAAGCGGTTGGCGTTTCTTACGCGTCTTCTTGAACTTCCATATACAAAGGCCGTAAATGGCAGCCAACGTATAATAGCACGACATGCCGGCATCGCCATAGAGTCCGTGCTGCAAGAAAAGGACGACCTCCAGAGCAGGCATGATAATGCCAACTACCCAAAGGAGGATGCTGGCCCGATACTCCAGCCAGATATAAACCAGGCCAAGTATCGTAGTCAGCATGTCAAGCCAATGTGTCTGCAGGAATTCCATTTAGAAGTTGATTGACAGATGTGCCATTACATTAAACGGTGCCGAGGGAGCAAAGCCGACAGCTCCACTGTCACGGACGCCCCACTCGTTGACGGCCTTTATGGTGCCGTTATCGTTAATCAGCTGGGGAGCAGCCCAACCATTGTTATCGTACTTGGCAGAAAAGATATTGTACAATGTTACGCCAGCAGTGATGTCCTTGACGCCATACTTCTTCATCGAGAAGCTATAACTCAGATCCACGTTAGTACTGAAGTGATTCTTCAGCTGCAAAGTCTCGTAGGTGGTATTGCCGTTCTCATCCTTGCATTCCATATCCTTGAAGCCGGTGTTGGTCAGATACTGGTCGCTGACGTACTGACTCTGTACAGCAGCCTTAAAACCCTTGTAGGTAAAGGTAAAGATATTGTTCAGGATGAAGTTGGGCGAGAAGGCCAGGGGCTGATCACCCAGATTAACATTGGTGCCGTCTGTAAGTGTGACCACCATATCCTTCACGCGGTTTCTTGAGATAGTAGCATTGGCATCCCAACGGAACCAGTCGACAGGCATCCAGGCAGCTTCCAGTTCAAGTCCCAGACGATAGCTGTTTTCCAGATTCTTGGTCAGGGCCTCGCCAATAGCATTCAGCTCGCCAGTCAATACCAACTGATCCTTGTAGTCCATCCAATACAAGTTGGCACCTGCCGTGAAACGCTTGCTCTGGAACTTATAACCAACCTCCAGGTCGTTCAGCCTCTCAGGACGGGCCTTTGTATCCTCGCGGTCGGGATTGGCAATCTGCTGCATGAAGTTATTACGTACAGGCTCCTTATGTGCTATGCCATACGAAGCATACACCTTGTGCTGACTGGTAATGTCATAGTTGACACCGAACTTGGGATTGAAGAAGTTGTACTGATTGTCTATGACATAGCTCTTGTCTAAATTCACGCCACACATCACAGTGGGGTCCTGCAACCTGTATCCCACATGACGATACTGGAGGTCGACAAAGGCATTCAGTCCACTCAGGAACTCGTAAGTTACTTTTCCGTAGAAGTTGAAGTCCGTCTTGCGGGAATGATTACGGTAGTACTCGAAACCGGGCAACAATGCAGCAGGCTCCGGAACGGTGGTAACGACACCAGGCTTAGTCCATACAACCTGACCGAACTGATAGCCTGAATAACGGTTCCAACCGCCGCCTACAATAACATCCAGGTTCTTCTTGTTATTATAGTTCAGCGAAGCCACGAAGCCATAGAAGTCATTATCCATCTTCTGCTGGTCGGCCAAATCCTCGACTACACTGTCATCCGTGCTCAATCCGAAAGAGGCCCAGGATTTTCCGTACCACAACTGTGTGTCGGCACTCTGGTACTGCTGGTAGTAACCATTTCCCTTGGTGTAATGCAGTCCCACGTTAGAACTGAACTTATCCGTAATCTGCTGATTCCAGATCAACTGATAGTTCTGTTGGTGATAGTTATCAGTCTGGTCCTCGTAATAACTGTTAGGATTGCCATTGGCGTCATAGCCCATCACACCACATGAGTTATAGGTACGTCCATAAAGGCTCTGTTCGTACTTCGAAGTGTAGTTCCAGGCATGGTATGTCTCCTCTATACCATTCCAGGTAATGAACTTGACTACAGTATTCTCGCCATACCAGCCACCTTGCAGGAAATAGGAGTACAGTTTGGTTGAGGCACGGTCCAGATAGCCTTGGGAACCGATGTTAGACAGACGTCCCTGCAGGCCCCAGTGATTGCCCAATATACCGGTACTGAATTTCAGTGTCTCCTTATGGCTGGCGTATGAGCCACCGCTGGCGTCTATTCCCAGATATGGTTTAGAGCCGATGCTTTCCGTCAGCATATTCAGTGTAGCGCCAAAGGCTCCGGCACCGTTTGTACTGGTACCCACGCCACGCTGAATCTGCATAGACTGAACACTGGAGGCAAAGTCGCTCATATTAACCCAGAATACGGTTGCACTCTCAGCATCGTTCAAAGGAATGCCGTTGGCTGTTATATTGATACGTGAAGGGTCGGTACCACGAACGCGGAAACTGGTATAGCCAATTCCGTTACCGGCATCCGAAGTCGTAGTAATGCTGGGGGTCAGACTCAGCAGATAAGGCACATCCACTCCATAGTTCATACCTTTCAACTGCTCCTTCGTCAGATCGGTATAGGCAATCGGAGTTTTCCTGTTAGCTCTAACCGACCTCACCATCACTTCTGACAGTTCTTCCACCTTAGTTGAATCCTGCTTTTGCGCATTTACACAAAAGAAACTTGCCACGCCTAAATACAGCGCAGCCATCACACACAATCTTTTCATCTAATAAAAAATTTAATGTTCATAACTCTCTACGCCAGCATTACCTGGTTCAGATTAATGGGTATATTCTCAGCACTCACCAACTGGTGAGGCACCCCGGCGAGAGTTTCCCCTCGCTGTTTTCGGCCACAAAGGTAGAAAGATTTTTTGAAACAGGAACAATAAATTCTGTTCTTTTTTCAGAAAAAGAAAAACCCTCCCCACTTTGGGGAGGGCTTAGAGTAGGGAAATCTACGGCACTACTCTACAACAATCTTCTTACCGCCACTTACATAGATTCCTTGAGGATTTTTTGTTCCATCCACTCTGCGACCATTCAGGTCATACCACACATTAGTTCCTTGAGTCATAGCTTTAACTGTCTTGATTCCGACAGGATTTCCATCTTCGTCAACAAACTTGATCTCTATAATATCAGGCAGAGCAGCTACAGGAGCTTTGTGACGTTGACTGGCAACAGGAGAATTCTCACCGTCGTAGCTCAGGTAGCAGCGCAGCGGTAGTATGTAATCACCGTCGCCGAAACGGGTGAACTGGCGCTTGATGGCATCCTCAGGATTAGCAGCAGAGAAGCCAAAGTCTGCACTCTCACCTGTCCATAACTTCTTCTCGTAAGTACCGCGGAAGGTCCATCCGTTCTTGGTGTTGGGCGTTTTCTCCTCAGTTTGCATAATAACGGACTTTCCATTCAGGTCGAAGGTCAGATGTTCCTCCTCCGGCATAAACAAATAGGGCATGTTAGCCTCCAGCTCAGCAACCTGGCGCATGGTAACCACCCACTTCTCAGCCTCGAATTCCACCTTATCGAAGCGATAGAACTTACCACCGATGGCAGTAACATTGTCCTTCACGTCGAAGGGCAGGAATACGGCTGCGGGCTCTCCCACTAGGAAGTCACGGTTATATACCACCTGACTGGCTTCCAGAGGCAGAGGAATGCTCACAGTATCCTCACTACTACCGTCGAAGGTTACGGTATTGCTGCCCTCAACAGTGTTGATGGCGACACCCGAGAACTCATCCGTCTCAGGATCCAACAGTTTCTGCCAGTGAGCAACAAAGAGGTGACCGCCCTTGGTTCCCGCAGGAAGCACGACGTCCTTAACGGGTTCTTCTATGTCCCAGCTGGTCCAACCCAAGAAGACGTAGCCGTCACGCTTAGGTTGGGGGATCGTTACGTCGTCTGAAACAGGTTCGAAATATGCAGGCCCTTTCACACCTTCGGGCCAGTAGCCGCCGTCAAGGTCATACTTCAGATAGTAATAAGTATAGGCATTCGCGTATTGCATCCCTTGCGAGAACTCGGCCTTGCAGACGTTACCCACCAAGTCGGTAATGAGTCCGCTTACTGAGTCGAGGTGAAATTCCGTCCTATACTCAGCATCCACTGTGCCGGTAAAGTTCAGCACGCTGGTTCCGTCACCGCTCTTGTATTTAAGGTCGCCCCAATTGGTGTGTGCCACCACATCGTTAGAACATCTTACCACCTCGCGGAAGGGAATGCTGAAAGTAATGAGGGAGCCTGGGTTTTTGTGGCCGTAGTTCATTTTCAGGTCGCCAATGACGGGTGCGGGGGGAGTGCGGTCAAGGAAGGCGTAGCGCATGAACAGATCCTTCACGTACCAGATATCCTTTCCTGTTCCAGCAGCGTCGAAATAGACCTTGATGTAATCGGATGTCGACTGGCTGTTAGGCTTAATGAACATGCTGCCTGTGGCATTCTCCACATACCAGATTCCATAGGTGTTCCTGCGCTGCTGCCACAGTTGGGTGTCGGCGCGCGGGAATTCAGTATGCTCCTCGGTCTGAGTACTAGGACGCCATTGGTTGTTTCCGGCATGTGGAAAGAAAATCTTATAGTCGTCTGTGCAGGCACCCTTGCCGCCCTTCAGTTCGAAACAAGCCTTGTAGATGGCCTGGTTCAGTGGAGAGACTTTCCCGTTCTCGTCATCGGGGTCGTGGGCAGTGCCAGCCATGCCGTCCAGCACACACTGCACATACTGGTAGCCGTCCTCACCCTCGTGCATGGTAAAGCCCAGTGTAGCACAGACAGTAACATCCAGCTCCTGCAGATACCAGGTATAGAAGTTGAATTTCTTGTACATGTCATACATCGGGAAGGTAAAGCGTCTCTGGTCATAACCCTTGTCGGTAATCTTGTAGTAGCCATTCTCGTCAGGTTCATTGCTGTCTTCCCATGGATTATAAGGCATGTCTATGTACTTACCCTCTGGCAGACCTGTGGCAAACTCACCGTTGCTCAGGTATATCTCCTCGTTCACCTCGTTGGTGATGATGCTCAGGTCCACCTTCATGGCATCGCCATAGTCTATCCGCCTTTCGGCAGAGGCCAGCAGCTCCTGGCCTGTAATGTCGAGCACCTCCACATAGTAGGTACGGAAGCTCTCGGGTCCGTACTGGTAGGTGTAGGTGACGTCGTTAATGACGTCAATATCATTAAAGCTTCTCTCCCATGCCTCGTACTCATAGGTTTTCTGTCCGGGCATGAAGTACACATCCTCTGGTGCTCCGCCATAGTGCATGTCGCAGACGGCCGTTCCGTCGGCACAGCGCACATATACAGCCTCCATTTTAGTAGTGTCGGAACGTGTGATGGTGAATTTCAATCTACCCTGCGGTCCCGACTGGGCGGGAGCCGTAATGGTGAACTTACTGCGTGCCCATGCGCCACCCGTACCGCAGAGGACACATAGTATGCCCACAAAGGTAGCCTTCATTAGCATGGATGTAAAGTAATTGTTTCTCATAATTACAATCTTGTTTATTGGTTGTTAATAATTATCTGTTTTTCCTTCTTCGCAGTTCTTCTTCACGTTCCCTACGCGAAGCCCTTATGGAAAGCCTGACCAGGCAGACAATCACGATTGCACAGATGAGCATTCCAATCAGGGCAATAATACTTTGTGTAGTCATTTCAATTTAATTTTGATTTCTGGCTACAAAAATACTGGGAAGAACACAAAACGACTTCTCTCTAACAGAAAATTCCGCGAGAGAGAAGCGATTTTTCCGCGAGAGAGAAATTTTTCCGTTAAAGAGAAGTGAAATGAAACAAAATGAAACACTTTTGTTCCATTCTAACCTGTTTATTTGCGAAGAGCAGGGAACTAACAGGAAGTCTTAAAGGTAGAAGGCTGAGGCTTTCCCTGAGCAGAAAAAGCACGGTTCATAGATGTGGCCGATGCAAAACCACAGTCCGTAGCAATCTCGGATAAACGGCGATCCGGTTGCTGACTAATGAGGGCAATGGCATAACGCACACGATGCTGAGAAATCATATCGTAGAACGAAGTGTAGCCACTGAGCTTGATAACCTCGGTAAGATACTTGGAATTAGTACCCAGTCGTGATACAAGTGTATCTATGGTAATATGAGACTCGGTGAAAATACGCTCCTTCACCAGAAGGTCATCAAGACGATGTGCAAGGTCGTCGAAACGGTCGACACCAATGACACGCAAGCTATCTGAGTTGTCAGGCTCATCCGATATGGTAAGTCTACGCCAGGGATTAAGCGTATAAATACAAAACCATACACTGGCTCCGATGAAGAGAATATCACGCCCGAACTTTACCCAAGGATCTGCTGCATAGAAGTTTATAGCCAATAATATAAGTATGATGGTAGGTACCCACTTGATGATATTGGCAAATCGAACGGGAAAGTCATCACTGTCGGCATAAGTATCCTCGTTGTAACGCTGCACGGCACGGCCAATTTTCAGTGCCATTCTAACATTCAGACCAAAGTAGGAAGCAAAGACACCGTTAACGGCTATGAAGAATATGAGACGCCATACATAAGGAAATGTAACAAGGTCTATTGCCTGCAGGAAAAACGGTATAAGTACGATCACGGCGGGCCCGATAAACCAATAATCCCGGAAGGGATGATGTTTCTCGGGAAAGAAATACAACTCGCACATGATAAGCATCTGTAAAGAGAAGAACAGCAGGGCAAAAGCATTGACAAACATCAGTGCATCAGGGTCGCCGACCTGAAAGAGGTATGTTAACTCAAACAGCTGCAACAGGTAGATAACTCCAACCGACCGCTGTGCGGGGAACAACTCATGGAAGTGCTCGCGGTAGGCCATTGGCTTATAGTACCACTTCAGCAGCCACCCATAAAGGTGGGTGACTATAAACGCCAGATTGGCGCTGAAGAGGACCATATATGTGATATCGGGAGTCATTACCTTGTATTATCGCAGCGTTAGATTCCCTGTAGGATGCGCTTCAGAACTACCGTAGCAGAGATTTCGCGATTGGCAGCTTCCGGAATAACCAATGAAGTAGGAGCCTCTATCACATCATCCGTGACAATCATATTACGACGAACAGGCAGGCAATGCATGAATTTGGCATTGTTGGTCCAACTCATGTGCTCTGTATCTACCGTCCAGTTAGTCATTGTGTGATAGTCATGTAGGATCTTACCATAATCCTGTGGACGGGTAACACCAGGGCAGCTCCAGTTCTTGGCATAGATGAAATCAGCACCCTCGAAGGCTTTCTTCTGGTCGTATTCCACACGGGCATTGCCAACGAACTTGGGATCCAACTCGTATCCCTCGGGATGTGTAATGACAAAGTCCACATCGGCAGCATTCATCCACTCGGCAAAGCTGTTAGGTACTGCCTGTGGCAAGGACTTAGGATGAGGAGCCCAGGTAAGGACGACCTTGGGTCTAAGTTGAGAGTTCTTCCAATTCTCCTCAATTGTTATCAAATCGGCAAAAGCCTGAAGGGGATGCACCGTAGCAGTCTCCATGGCAAAGACGGGCTTACCGCTATACTTCACAAACTGGTTGTAAACCGTCTCGGCATAGTCATACTCGCGGTCGGTCAGGCCGGCAAAGGAGCGGATACCGATCATGTCACAGTAACAAGCCATAACAGGAATAGCCTCCAACAGATGTTCACTCTTATCTCCGTCCATGATAACGCCACGCTCGGTCTCCAACTTCCACGCACCGGCATTCACATCCAGCACTATGACGTTCATGCCAAGATTCAACGCAGCCTTCTGGGTTGAGAGGCGGGTACGCAGGCTATTGTTGAAGAACACCAACAGTGCCGTCTTGTTACGACCCATCTCTACATACTTATAACGGTCTTTCTTTATCTCTTGAGCCTCAGCCAATGCCTGCCTGAGGTCACCTAAATCCTGTACGTTAAGAAAATTTTTCATCCAAATTATGAATTATGAATTGTGAATTATGAATTTTTAGAGTCCTTCTCCCTGATCTCTACCCTACGAATCTTACCACTGATGGTCTTAGGCAGTTCATCCACAAACTCTATAACACGGGGATATTTATAGGGAGCCGTCTCTTGCTTCACGTGATTCTGCAGTTCTTTTATCAGTTCAGGACCTTCCTTGCCCTTATAGGCATCGGTCAGCACGATAGTAGCCTTAACTACTATACCACGAACCTCGTCGGGAGCACCGGTTATGGCACATTCCATGATAGCAGGGTGTGTCATAAGTGCATTCTCCACCTCGAAGGGGCCAATACGATAGCCCGAACTCTTGATAACATCATCAGAACGGGAAACGAACCAGAAGTAACCGTCCTCGTCGTAGTAAACAACGTCCTTGGTATAGTAAATACCGTTACTGCAACTCTTCTCCGTCAGTTCGCTCTGTCGATGATATTCCTTGAAGAGACCCAGAGGCTTTTTACCATCTATGCGGATTACCAGCTGTCCGTGCTCACCTGGCTTACAGGGATTACCTTCAGCATCGATAACGGCCACAGGGAACTGTGGATTGGGAAGTCCCATAGAACCCGGTTTAGGCTCAACGAACGGATAGGTTCCCAACACCATGGTGGTCTCTGTCTGTCCGTATGCCTCGTATATCATAATACCTGTCTTCTTTTTCCACTCCATAAAGACCTTAGGATTCAAGGCCTCGCCAGCTGTCGTACAGTAGCGCAGGTTAGAGAGGTCGTACTTCTCGAGGTTCTTACGAATCATGAAACGATATACGGTAGGAGGAGCACAGAAGGATGTCACCTTGAAGTCCTGCATTACTGTCAGCATTTTCTCAGCATCGAAGTGTCCTTCGAAGTCGTAGATGAAAACCGTAGCACCACAAATCATCTGGCCATAGAACTTACCCCAAACGGCCTTCCCCCAACCCGTATCAGCAACGGTAAGGTGCAGAGACGTCTCATCAACGTTGTGCCAATACTTAGCCGTCAGGATATGAGCCAGCGGATAAGAGAAATCGTGCATTACCATCTTGGGCTCTCCGCTTGTTCCGCTGGTGAAATACATCAGGAAGTTGTCTGTAACCTTATTTTGTCCTTTCTGGCTCTTGAACTTGGGGGCCATCATAACACCTTGCCAGTAGTTATCCCAGTTCTGGGGAACTGCGGGGCCAATGGAGATACAATGTTTCAGCGAAGGGCAGTATGCACGGGCACGGATAACATTCCTAAGCACAATAGTATCACCTACGGCAACAATAGCCTTGATGTCCGCCTGATGGCAACGGTAGATGATATCCTTGTCCGTAAGCAGGTGGGTAGCAGGAATAGCCACAGCACCAATCTTGTGTAGAGCTACCATGGTAATCCACCACTCTACCCTACGCTTCAGGATAAGCATCACACAG
>JAEEGJ010002241.1_pt1 | contig 116941 bp, 102 predicted proteins | sample 8958761 | NCBI WGS metagenome assembly JAEEGJ01 (sample SAMN16246546, study PRJNA631951) | gut metagenome | biome: gut microbiome; feature: rumen; material: RS-attached | host: Bos | place: Iran: Karaj | collected 2018-10 | reverse complement strand
TGTAGTAAGGACGAACTCTGTTCTTTACGAGTAAGTGAACGAGGTTTCTCATTACATGTACATCGTCGTTAACGCCTCTGAGCAGTACGGACTGGTTTCCGAGAGGAATACCTGCGTCTGCGAGTCTCTGGCAAGCAGCAGCTGATGTAGCTGTCATTTCCTTTGGATGGTTGAAATGAGTGTTGAGCCAGATTGGGTGATACTTCTTGAGCATGTTAACGAGCTCAGGAGTGATTCTCTGAGGAAGTACAACCGGTGTTCTCGAACCGAGTCTTACGATTTCAACGTGTTCGATCTTGCGAAGCTCGGAGATTACATATTCGAGAGTGTCGTCTTCAACGAGAAGTGCGTCGCCGCCGGAAAGAAGGACGTCTCTTACCTGAGGAGTCTTTCTGATGTATGCGAGGCATGCATCGATGTCTTCACGGCTTCTTGCACCGTCAGTTTCACCTGCAAGTCTACGACGTGTGCAGTGTCTGCAGTACATTGAGCACTTGTCTGTTAACAGGAAGAGTACTCTGTCAGGATATCTGTGAGTAAGTCCCGGTGCCGGGGAGTCTTCATCCTCGTGGAGAGGGTCAAGCATGTCAGCGCATGATCTGTGGGATTCTGCTGCAACAGGAACTGCCTGCATTCTTACAGGGCAGTGTGGATCGTCAGGATCCATCAGAGATGCATAGTAAGGAGTGATTCCAACACGGAAGCCGCCTTCTTTGATCTGCTTTCTCTCTTCGTCAGTGAGGTTTACAACCTGCTCGATCTGCTCTACGGTAGTGAGTCTGTTTTCAACCTGCCAATGCCAGTCATTCCACTGTGCATCGGTTACATTCTTGAAATACGGAATATCTTTCCAATTTCTTGTAGCCATTTAATTTCTCCTTTTCTGAAATGTATTTGCTTCAGATTTTTTGTATGTTTGTTAGTTGTTAAATAGTTTCGTTAATCGTTAGTTGGTTGTTAAATCGTTAGTTGGTTGTATAAATCGTTAGTTGGTTTGTTTGGGCTATGCATACATCTCTTCGAAGAGCTTTCTGAGACCTTCGTTCTCTCTCAGGCACTGAAGAGTAACGTCTGCGTGGTTCTTTGTGTAGCCGTTTCCGATGATCATGTTTACGTCCTTGCCTACGCCCTCAGCACCGAGTGCTGCCTTTGTGAAGGAAGTAGCCATTGAGAAGAAGTAAACTGTACCGTCGTCCTTGCAGGAGAGGATTGAACCCATTTCAGTGTTCTCGATGGATACGCAGTTGATAACTACGTCAAAGAGTTCGCCGTTAGTGAGTTCCATAGCCTTGTTGTACATTCCTACTGCATCTGTAGCGTCCATGTGGAAGTATTCGTCAGCGAGGTTGAGAGCACGAGCTCTGTCTTCGGACTTCTGTGAGCCTGCTGCGCAAACTACGAGACCGTCAACGCCAACTCTCTTCTTTGCTTCATAGAGGCAGAGAAGACCGGACTTGCCGCCGCCACCGATAACGAGAACCTTCTGGTTCAGCTGGCAGAGCTTTGCAGCCTGTGCAGGAGCACCTGCAACGTCGAGTGCGGAAAGAGCTGTCTTTTCAGGCATATCTGAAGGAATCTTTCCATAGATACCGCTCTGGAAGAGGATAGCCTTACCCTTGATGTCAACCTGGTCGATAGCAGGTCTCATAGCGATGATTTCGTCGATTCTGAGTGGAGTCAGTGAAAGGGATACGAGAGTAGCAATCTTGTCGCCAACCTTGAGGTCGCCCTTGTAGTTTTCACCAATCTGCTCTACAGTACCGAGGAGCATTCCGCCGGAACCTGTCCATGGGTTCTTGTGCTTGCCGGCATTTGCAACGATTTCCTTCATCTTTGCGCCGATCTTGTCCATTTCTTCCTGAGTTGTTACTTCTGCAGGCTTCTTGTCAAGAACTCTCTTTACGATTTCTGTGAAGGAAGCGGAGTCTATGTTTAAAGTCTTAACATCGATAAGTACTTCGTTATCATAGATTTCCATTGTGTTGTCAATCTTGTCTGCCGGCTGTGGCAGTACACCCTTTGGGGAAATAACTCTGTGTGTGCCGTAAGGGCATCCTTTTTTCTGCATATTAGTGTCCTCCTAAATATAAAATTAATTTTAATTACTGACATATCGTCACATCTATTATACTTGCAAAAAGCGTGCCAAACTTCAAAAATAATTAAAAATTTTGAAAGCACTTTATCTTGTGTCCCGACCCGGGAGGCACACTAGAAATCCCTGAAAAATTCCTGATTTTCCCCGTCCTTTCGCTCGGGCGCCACGCGGGCGAAAGAAATAGTGAACCGTTTGCGGTTCACTATTCTATACCATACTTTTTCTTTTTGCGAATCAGCTGTGACTGGCTGATTCCTATGGCGTTTGCCGCCTTTCGCGTAGACCCGTATTTTTCGAGCGCTTCGGTAATCATCTGTTTTTCGAACTCGTTCACCACATCGCCCAAATGCTGTCCGCTTTGAACCGGCTCCGCCGCCGCAGACTGGGTATTCATGCCGCTGAACAGATCCTGGTTCAGCTCCTTTGTCACATCGTAAGGAAGAATTGTGCCCGCCTTTGCATTTATCAGCAGTCTTTGCACCACGTTTTCTATTTCTCTGATATTTCCCGGCCAATCATGGAGTAAAAGATATTCCATGGCGTCATAGGAAATTTCGCGGGTTATTCCGAACTTTTGCCCGTATTTATCTATAAAATGGAGCACGAGTGCCGGAATATCCTCCGGTCTTTCGGCCAAACTCGGTATTCTGATAGGAAAAACGCAGAGTCTGTAATAAAGGTCCTCTCTAAAGGTTCCCTCTTCAACCATGCTCTCTATGTCTCTGTTCGTCGCGCATATTACACGAACATTTACTCTGTTTGGCTTGCTGGAGCCGACCTTGTAGAAAACACCCTCCTGAATTACGCGCAGGAGCTTTACCTGAATCTCCAGCGGCAGCTCGCCTATCTCGTCGAGGAAAATGGTTCCGTTGTCCGCCTGCTCGAAATATCCCTTTTTACCGCTCGAGCTGGCGCCTGTGAACGCACCCTTTTCATATCCGAAAAGCTCGGATTCTATCAGCGTCGGGGAGATTGCGGCGCAGTTAACCTTTACAAACTCCTGCATCTTTCTGGCGCTGTTTTTCTGAATGATGTTTGCGACCTTTTCTTTACCTACACCGGTTTCTCCGGTGATAAATACCGTGCAGTCGTATTTCGAAACAGCCGTAACCTTTTCGAGAACCTCCCTCATGGCTCTGGATTCACAGATGAAATCGTCCGTCAGAGTCGTGATGTTCGCCATGGAGTCGAGAAGTCTGGCTTCCTTTGCCATAGCGTAGTTCTGTATGCGCCTGAGGCCTTTGAGACGCGCAAACTTCGCCTTTTCAAAGAGCGGCGCGAGGTCTTTTGCAAGCTCTATGTCGAAATCCTCATAGCCCTTTATGTAGCCTACTGCCGACAAAATCTCCAGCTGCTTTGCGCCCGCCTCTGTGATATAGAGCGAAATATTAAAGTTATTGATGAGATTTGCGAATATTACGGTGCCGCCCTCGCGGGTTGCAAGAATGTTCACGGTTTCTGCGCCCGGGATGTCCGCACAGTTGATGGAAAGGTCAAACGGCGGCTCGTCCTCCATGCTGCGCATGCACTCGATCGGCCGCAGAATATCCACATATCGAACTTCGTCAAACACCGCATCGAGAGCCGACGAGGCCTCCGGATTTTCGCCGTGGACCATCAGTCGTTCATCCAAAAGGCAGATTATTTTTGCATCCTTCCCCGCCTTTTTCTTTGCCGCCCAGCCGTAAATCATGTTTATCATGATATTGTTTCCGACTACGAGCACCCTCTTCTTTCCGGCCGCCTTTTCCGAAACGGTCAGCAGAGTTCCCGACTCATCCATTATGAGAAGCAGCAGATTTATAGGCACTCCGGCAGGCACACGGAGCGTTGGCACACGGTTAAAGAGTATCGCATAGCCCTCCACATCAAGCTGGGAATATGCCAGATCTATTTTATTTATTTTCGAAATAAAAAGGGGCAGGCTGGCGAGTGACACATTGCAGATAACGGCATCGCCCGGCTTTAGTCCCTTTGGATTTTCGTAAGCGCTGCCGATTTCCTCAACGATTCCGTAGGCTATGCCCGCCGTATCTGTCGTAGGATTGTGCAGCTTTCCGCGTCTTTTTACGATATCGGTTACCTTTTCTTTTATCTTTTCGATATCGTCGCCGCTTTCGAGCTGAAGCTGGCGGAAGTTCGTGGCCTCCATATGGATTTTCCGCACTGCGATACGCATTTCGCTCGGGCGGATTTCCCGCGAATTGTCCAAACTCCATGCAGAAGTCGGCAGCATTGACTTCGGCCCCTGCACGCGACTCATACCAAATTGTTCAAAAAAACGATCTTCCATAAATTTTTAACAACCTCCCGAAGGGATTGAACCGAATTCGGAGCGATTTTGCATCGCGCTGAACCAAAATCGGTTCAATTCTTTCCATTTTCAATAATAAATCATTGGCACGGAATTTGCAACTATGTATTACAGGTTTAGAAATACTTTTTTACATATTTAACAAACTAACAAACAAATTAACAAAAAGGAGAACTCAAGATGGAAAAGATTACTTCAACTATCAGATTAAGAATGTCAGCTAAGGATGCTCACTACGGTGGCGAGCTCGTAGACGGTGCACATATGGTTCACCTCTTCGGAGACGTTGCTACAGAACTCCTCATCAAGCTCGACGGAGACGAAGGTCTCTTCTGCGCATACGATAACGTAGAATTCCTCGCTCCTACTTATGCAGGCGACTATATCGAAGCTTACGGCGAAATCGACAAGATCGGCAACACTTCCCGCCACATGAAGTTCGAAGCTCGCAAGGTTGTAGTTTCCCGCAAGGACATCAGCGACTCCGCTGCAGACTTCCTCGAAGAGCCTATCGTTGTATGCAGAGCAACAGGTACTTGCGTAACTCCAAAGGAATGCAAGAGAAAGTAATTTGACATAAAAGATATACGAACCAAAAAGAACCGGCAGACACTGTCTGTCGGTTCATTATTTTTTGTTTTTATATTTGCTTTTTACAGTCCCTTCAGGTAAGCCACCTCTTCAGGTGTAAGCTTTCTGTAATGCCCCTCCATCAGTCTGCCCAGGTACAGCTCGCCTTCCGCCACTCTCTGCAGCGCAAGCACTCGATTTCCCACCGCCTTGAACATGCGGCGCACCTGACGATACTTCCCCTCGCAGATCTGAATCTCCACTACGCAGTGGGATTTCGCCTGTCTGACGATTTTCACCTTTGCGGGGCTGGTAATAAAACCACCGATATCGACGCCCTTGCGGAGCTTCGCCACCCTCTCGGCTGAGAGAACGCCCGAAACTTCTGCGCGGTAGGTCTTGTAAATCTGATGCTTCGGGTGCATCAGCTTGTTCGCAAGATCGCCGTCGTTTGTCATCAGCAGCAGCCCGCTGGTGCCGACGTCAAGCCTGCCCACCGGGAAGACGCGCTCGCTCACATCGGTCAGAAGGTCGGTCACGATTGGTCGGTCCTTTTCATCGGACAGCGTCGTCACGTAGCCTGTCGGCTTGTTCAGCATATAGTAGACAAGCCTCTGCTCCGCATGAATCCGGTTGCCGTTCACTTCCACGATGTCGTCGGGCTGCACGTCTGTGCCCAGCTCCGTTACGACCATGCCGTTGATCTTTACGTTTCCGTTTTCAATTAATTCGTCAGCCTTGCGCCTGGAGGTCAGGCCCGACTGGGCAATGTATTTATTGAGTCTCATTAGTCGTTTCCAAAAGTATTAATTTAGTAAAGCTTGTCCAGCGTCAGGACTTCAAAGCCTTCGGTCTTGCCCTTTAGCTTGATGCTGCCGCCCAGCGAAGTCGTTTCGGCGCGGTCGCCGAGAATGTCCGCTACTGCGCGGCTGATGTAGATTGTCGATGACGGAGCGTTTGACTCAAGTCTCGACGAAGTGTTTACAGTGTCGCCGATTGCGGTAAAGTCCATACGCTGCTTGGCGCCGATGTTGCCTACTACGGCCGGGCCGCAGTGTACGCCTATGCCGAAGCCTACGCGCTTGCCGAACTTGCGCTCGAGCTCTGCCGTCAGCGGAATGGAGCCTTCGACCATGTCCATCGCAGCGCGGCATGCCTTGTATACATAGTCATCCTGAGCCAGAGGCGCGTTCCAGAATGCCATCGTGCAGTCGCCGACGAACTTGTCGAGCGTGCCTTCGTTTTGCATTACGCAGTCGGTGGTCAGCTGCAGATAGTCATTTAATATCGCTACGACCTGTTCAGGCGCCATAGATTCGGACATTGTGGTAAATCCGCGTATATCCACGAAAAGTACTGCAATATCTACGTTCTTGCCGCCGAGGCCGAGTGCGGATTCGTCTTCCTTTAACAGCTCCGTAACTACTCCGGGCGCAACGTAACGCGAGAACACCTGGGTTACGCGGCGCTTTTCAATAGCTGCCGTTATGTAATGGAGTGCGATTGCAACGATTGCGAGAACCGTTACGATAATCGGGATGTAGAACGGGTGCATCAGGTAGCCCCTGCCCGACATCACTTTGCATAAAATGACCCAGCCCGGTGCGAAAACAATCCAGCCGATGATGGTAAACTTTAGTCCTGTCAGTGCAAATGCCACTGCGCAGACAGCTGCGATGACCAGCACCAGTGCCTTTGTGGCTTTGTCCGTCATTTCGGTCGGCCACTGGTCGTTTATATAAGCCTGAACAATATTTGCCTGAATCTCCACGCCGAACATATTCTCGTCGTGGGTGATTGCGGTCTGGTAGTTATCCTGAAGTGTAGCGTCGTACGGTCCGATGATTACGATGCGGTCCTCGAAATAATCTCCCGGTACATCACCTGTGATGATGTCGAGTGCGGAAATGCTCTCGGAGAAATCACCCGGCTTTCCGCTGTATTTGATATACGGCGCATCGCCTCTGCGCGTCGGCTGCGGAGCCGGTTCTATGCCGAGGCTTTCACAGTACTGCTCGTAGATTTCGCGCGCAAATATCTGGTAAACGGCTTCGTCGGGCTGGCCTTCGTTTACCTTCACATACTGACGCATGTGGCGAATGGTGCCGTCGGTGTCGTAAAATGCGTTGATGTGGCCGACGCGGGTTACTTCCTTGAGTTCAGGGAACGGCTCATCCCAGCCGAGCACAGCGTCGTCGTCCATGTAAAAGCCTTCATCTCCCGATACCAGCTGGCTGCCAAAGATGGCATCGCCCGCAAGAACTACATTTCCGCCGTCAGCGCAAGCCTTAAGGAGCCGGTCGTCAGCATAATCATTTCCCGAATAGCCGGCAAAAACCACGTCCAGCGCGATTGCCGCAGGTCTGGCTTCGGGGTCCGCATTAAGCGCTTCAATTATGTCCGCATAGACATCGCGTGACCATGGCAGGTTGCCAAGCTCGTTCAGCGCCGCAGAGTCGATGTTCACCAGAACGACTTCTCCGTCCGTTGCCATGCTTTCCTGATAGAGGCTGTCGCTGATGCTGGCGTCGGTTTTGTAGAACAGACCCAGATTATAGCAAATCGCCAGTATCAGAAATATGAAAAGCAGAATTATGATATTTCTGATTTTCGCAGTTATTTTTTTATCCTTTTTCGTTTTTTCTTCCATTCTTATTTCCTATCTATATTTCCTACTTACATATACATTTTGTGCGACCTGTCCCCAAAATTGCCAAAAGGCGAATTTGGGGACGTGTTCCAAATTGGAAAAAAGGCTAATTTGGTGCCTGTCCCCAAATTGGAAAAAAGGCGAATTTGGTGCCTGTCCCCAGATTAGCCTAGCAGATCAGGCGGTCTTTTCTTTCCTCTTCGGTGAGCTCCTGCTCGCCGGCGCCGCTCTTTTTGAAGAGCTCGAGGATCATAGGATCGATCTTTCCCTCTTTGTTTGCCATCTCGTCGAGAATTGCGAAAGCCTTTTCAATAGGCATTGCCGGCTTGTACGGTCTGTCGCGTGCTGTGAGCGCGTCGAACACATCGAGGATAGTGAGCAGACGCACATTCCAGTCGAGGTCGTCGCCCGTCTTGTGGTTCGGATATCCCGAGCCGTTCAGCAGCTCATGATGGTCGCTTGCCCACTGGCGGATATTGAGGTCCGCATCTGTAAACTCCATCTCTCCGAGCAGCTTTGCGGTCATGACTACGTGGTTTTCCATAATCTGACGCTCTTCGTCGGAAAGCGTGCCCTTTCGGATCGAAAGGAGATGCACCTCTTCCTCGGTAAGCCATGGCTGCGGATCCGGGTTGTCCTCGTCGTCCTCATCCCAGTAGGTGTTTGCCGCATAATCCTTGATTATCTGCAGCATGTCATCCTTCAAAAAGCCTGCCTTGTTGATGGTGTCTATAATCTGATGGCCTGCGTCGAGCATAGCCTTGCGGCTTTTGTACTCTTCGGCACTAAGTCTTTTCTTGAGGTAGTCGACTTCGTCGAGCTTTGCGATAAAGCGGAATCTGTTGTGGATTTCCTTTTCACGCCCGTTTAATCTGGTCTCTTTGTTCATTACATCGAGCGGAGTGACGAGCTTGCCGACGTCGTGCAGCTGCACTGCCATGATAAAGCGGCGCTCATCTTCAGGCGTAAATGTCCAGCCCTCGCCCGTCTCGTTCATCCACTTGATGAACTTGCGCGCATATTTTGCCATGTTGCGCGAGTGGTTGGCATTGTATGGTGTCAGTTGGTCGATTGCGGTTGACATTACGGAAACCATACTGTCCATCGTGCGCTCGAGCTGACGCGCATAGTTATGATTTGTCAGGCAGATGGCGGTCTGGCTTGCCAGTGAAAGCACTACATTGATGTGCCACTGCGCAAACGGTCCGATAAAGCCTGTCTGCTGAATTGCATTGATAAACTGGAGGACACCGATAATCTTGCCCTTGTCGTCCTCCATCGGAATTACGAGCATTGACTGTGTACGATAGCCCGTCATCTGGTCGTACTTTTTAGGCCCGGAAAAGTCGAAGCCATCCTTTGAGGTGTATACATCGTCTATTTTGAATACACGACGCTCCAGTGCACAGCGCGCGCAGACGTTTTCTCTTTTCAGCGGCACATTCGGCAGCTCAATCGGGCCGTTGTCTCCGCCTTTTTTAACATTCTGCGAGCGTGTGATCATAACGCGGAACTTTAAGCTATCATTTTCTATGGTGTAGAGCGTTCCGCCGTCACATGCGATGATATCCATTGCAGCCTCCAGAATTGTCTGGTACAGCTGTCCTTCGTCCTTTATATTTGATAATGCTATTCCGACTCCGAGAAGCCTGCTCAGTATGACGTCATTCATAGTTCTAAAATTTCCCCTTCCCTGCCCATTCCGGCATTTGGATACTTACTCTTTACATACTCTTCCGCTTCTCGCAGCATCTCGTCGCTGTGCGTCGGCGAGTGGTGGATAATGCGCAGTCTCTGTACTCCAACTTTGTTTGCGAGCTCGGCGGTCATTTCCCAAGGAGAATGGCCAAAGCCTCTCTGTGACGAATATTCATCCATAGTATACATTCCGTCCATCAGCAGAAGGCTGGTGTCTCTCGCAAACGACTTTAACTTTTCATCTATCTCTTCGCTCTGGCCCACTTCATAATCTCCGACGTGAACCAGCGTCGTGCCGTTTTTGAATGTAAGCCGGAATATATCTATATCGTCCGGATGCGAGCCCGGCATCGACGAAATCAGCACATCTCCGGCCAAAAAATCACCCTCCGGCAAATCAAGGAAGTGCACCGACTTCGCAAAGAAGTCCGGCGTTATCGGCCAGATCGGCGGCTTCATCATATCCCGCAGATACGGTTCAAACGAGCCACCGCAGTGCTTTCCGCAATATATATCCATTTCCAGCCGGCCGTTAAACATCTCGGGCAGCATCAAAAGGCCCTGAATGTGGTCCAGATGAATATGCGAAAGCAGCACCGTTACTTTTTTGATACTGCCCGGCATATTCTTTCGGAGATTGAGAAGCCCCGTTCCGGCATCTATTACTATTGCATGTTCCGGCTCCGGCTCGCCGTTTTCAGGCTCCGCATATACAACCATACAGGATGTGGCGCAGCCAAACTCTCTAAACTCGTCCCCCGAGACCGGTATTGAGCCCCGCAGTCCGAGCAGACAAATCTTGTTCTTCATTTTCTACTCTTCTTTCTCTTCTTTCACACTTTCATCATTTCCCTTATTTTCCTTTAAATTTACATTCATCTTTGAGGAATAAGGGTTTACATTCTTCTTTGGCGGAGCGTTGTCTGCCACCGCATCTCCGATGGAAAGCCTGCCGCCATTTTTTCTTTTCGTCCTTACCAGGAATACAATCAGCAGGATTGTGCCGATTATAATCAAAACCAGTCCGATAATCACAATCTTTATCATCGTCATAACGGATTTAACTACGAACATGCCCAGGTCTGCGATATCCTTTCTCGATATCGAAATACCCGTGCTACTCTCACCGCCGCTGCCCTGATGATTTTCATTGAGCGCAGTTCTGTCCGTACTTTCAACGACCGTAATTCCGTAGGCTGCTTCATAATGGTCAATAATCCTGTCAAAGGTTTCCCTGACCGCTGCATCGTAATTACCCTCCGCAAAGCCCGGTTCGAGGCTCTCGGTAAGTATCAGCTTGATTTCACCTGACGGGAACGAGGATTTGATTCCCTCTCCCTGCAGCATGTAGTAATCGTTATCGTCGACTGCAAGCAGCAGCAGAACGCCGTTATTCTTTGCACGGTCGCCTATACCCCAGCCGGAGAAAATCTCCTTGGCAAAATCGGTGATCGGCGTAGCGCCCGTTGTGCCCACGCAAACGATGACAGCCTGCGCACCGCATCCGTCATAAAGCGAAATATTCTTTGCCACTATATAATTTTCGGTTTCCTGCGAAAGAACACCTGCCGTATCGTACACATAGAATGCCTCCGTCGGCTCAGGCACATTCACATCGTCCCCTCCGAAAAGGGAGCCCGGCCCGCCGAACACTCCTGTCATCGATATGATTATTCCGACGATAAGCAGTGCCACAATAGGGCCTAAACCTCTCTGCTCCATTTTTACTGTCTCCTTAGAATATTACTGCCGGCTGTGCCTTTGGCATGATGAGTCTCGGCAGAATGCCTCTGATTGCCTTGTTGTACTTTTCGGCCGCCTCCGCATAAACGACATTCTGGCTAAGCCTGTAAAGCGCCGTCTCCATCTGCGTCATGTACATTATCGCCGCATCTCTGTCGTACTCCGGAACATCGGATGCAGTAAGCATCGCCGCATAGACTATCTCTGCCTGCGCCTTTACTGTCTCCAGAGGCTCCTGCACTGCAGTCACACTGCCGCCCTTTGTCTTCAGAGTCTCCAGGCCGTTTTTAAGCTCTTCCGTCGCATAGCCGTAGACCTCCGCTATATTGTACAGCTCGAGTCCGTTTGTCGTGTAAACGGCAACGTCCTGAATCGGCTTGCCGTAAGCCTGCGATCCGTTTGTGTAGATGCTGTCCATATCGTTTTCGATTGAATGTATGGATCTGTTGCAGCCCAAAACAATCGAGAGTATGATGACAATCACCAGCACAACCTTTGCCGCTTTGCGATTATACTTCAGTTCTTTCATCTTTCACCTCGCCTGCAAGCTGCGGCTTTATCACTTCTATGAGCTTGTTCTTAAGCTCGCCTTCGATTCTGCCCAGCTCCTGTTGTGCCTCGAGTCTCTTTTGGTGACCTTCGGCCTGAATGTTTCTGACTTCGTCGAGTGTTGCAATGAGTTCCTTGTTTGTATGTGTCAGTGTTTCTATATCTATTATGCCTCTCTCGCTTTCCTGAGCGATTGCCACTGTTGACTGATGCAGCTTTTCGGCATTACGCTTTAAAAGCTCGTTTGTCACATCGGTAACGGCTCTCTCTGCGCGGAGAGCTTCCTCGGAATGAGCCAGTCCGAGAGCAATAATCATCTGGCTCTTCCACAGCGGAATGGTATTTACGATGGTGGACTGAATCTTTTCACTCATCATATTGTCGTTGTTCTGTACCATTCTGATCTGCGGTGCCATCTGAACCGAAACCATGCGTGTCAGCTCGAGGTCGTGGATCTTCTTTTCAAAGCGTTCGAGCTGAGCGGCAAAATCGTTTGCCCTCTGTGCATCCTCTGCTGCGCCGGTTTCTTCGGCCTTGCGCTGAAGCTCGACAAGTGTGGTGCTCTGAGCTTCCTCGAGCTTCTTTTTGCCGGCTGCTATATATAATGAAATCTCCTTGAAGTATTCGTGGTTGGTCTCATAGAGCTCGTCGAGAATCGCAATGTCTTTAAGGAGTGTTACCTGGTGATCGTCAAGCGTCTCAATGATGCTGTTTACACTCTTTTCGGCTTTTTCGTATTTTGCCTTTAATACGGCTACATTTTTCTGTGCTTTTTTGAAAAGTGCCTTGAGGCCCTTGCCGCCTTCGATTTCCTCGTTAAATACTTCGAGCTCGCCTACCAGCTTTGCCACCATGTTTCCAACCTCGCCCAGGTCGTTTGTCTTTACCGAGCCAAGTGCGGAATCCGCAAAATCAGCGACCTTTTTCTGAGCGTTAGCACCGTACTGAATAATCGCCGTGCTGTCTGTGATGTCGATGCCGCTTGCCATCTTGTCTATCTCTGCCAGCTGGGTATCCGAAAAGCTTGTCTTGTCGAGGACAGCGAGCTGGTTGATTGCCTGCTCTTCATCCTTTGTCATTTCCAGAACCGATGTTACCTTTTCCATTGTCATTACTTCTGCCATTTGTTGTCCTCCCAAAATTCTTTGTCTATTGTCGGTACCGCTGCAGGTGCTTCATTTGCCCGTGCAGCCTGTGCTGTCTGCTGCGGCATCTCGTCCTCGTCCAAAAGCGCATCCTTGCGGAGCATGGTCTCGAGAACCTTTATGTCTGTTGTGACATCGAGCTTGTCGTCTGCAAAAAGCGCATCAAGCTGGTGCTTAAATGCTGTGTCTATTGTCTCAAAGGCCGCCTCTATGCTATCGGTGAGCGCTTTGATATTGACCGTTTCCGTGTTCTGTGCAATTGCCTCGGCATACTTTGCCATCAGCTTGCTCGCAATCGGCAGGTAGTAGTTCATAAACCTGCGGACCTGCGGAATTTCCTGCGGTCTGTCAACGAGAGCTTCGCGTATCTTTTCAACGGTGCTCTCGATTTCGCCGACAGTCTTTTCCGCCTTCATGGCGTCATTGCGGATTTCATCGTTTGCGACCTTCCCCGCCCGCCTTGCAATCTTTGCGTGCTCTGCAGATATTACTTCGAGCTGAGTGTTTATTTCATTAACTATAGCATCGAGGTCGGCATTGCCGCTGTGGAATTTTACCTGCTCGCGCACTACCTTTTTCGGAGTAAGCACTCCCGCCAGCGCGCCGATTGCCACTGACGCTGCGGCTGTTATTAAAACAAAGATGAGTTTATGCATAGGCAGAAAAATTGCCGCGAGAATCCAGACGATGCACGCTACCCAGAACGCCATCGCGGATTTATGCTTTGTTTCAACATATTCCTTTGTGCCTTCGCGTATTATGGTTTGTGTTTCTTTCTTTGCCATCTTTTTACCTTTTCCTTTTTGTAAGTATAATCACATACCTATACATAATATATTATATAAATTTTTCCGAGTATTTTCAACCTTTACAGCAAAGTAAAAACGGCGGTTTTAAACCGCCGTTTTCATATTTCTTTTATGCTTTCCTTTTGAGTGTCATGTTTTTTGCTGTACCTACTGAACAAAGCCGTTCTGCACCAGATAATTACTGATGGTATTATAGGTTTCCAGAACTTTTGTCGCATAGGTTGTGGAATATGAACCCCTATTTACCTTTGAGGAACCCTGGTTGTAAGCCGAAAGGCCGAGAGTCCAGTTACCGTCATAGGCATTAATACGCTCGCTCACATACTGTGCCCCGAACATGATATTTTTGTAAGGGTCGTAAAGATCTTCAAGTGAAAGTCCCCACCTTGCTCCGGTGGAAGGCAAAATCTGCATCATGCCGGCAGCCTTTGTTGGTGAATAGTTGCCGCAGTTGTAGCCGAAATGGCTCTCTCTTCTGGCTATGGACATGAGTAGCTGTTCGTCTATTCCGTAAAGATAGGCCGCCCTCTTGAAGAAGAAAACGTAATTCTGTGCCAGCGATGCAGGAACCGTTGCATTGGCCTGCATGATGTAATTCACATAACCGCGATTTCTTAATAACTCTGCCGAGTCTACATAGCCGGATGCAGGAACGCCTGGATCCGTACTGATACATACTCCGTAGTATGGGTCAAAGTATATGTCCCAATTAAATTGTTCGCCACCCGTAAACGCACGCAGCGGTAAATAAAGATACCCGCCTGCATAAAGCACCGGTGTGTTTTCTGCCAGCTGGATCCGGCTTTCAGTGGCTTCGTCGACATTTGTCATCTCGCCCTCGCTTTTTTCGATAGCTGCAGCTGTCACGGCTGCGTCGCCGGTTACAGCGCTACCGCTTGCTTTTCCGTATGCGAGAATGGTCATGTCTTCAACGACAGTGCAGAGCAGGTCTACATTATCGTTTTTCATCCAGTTTGAACTGATATTTTTCTTTGTCGAATCAGTTTTCAGTAGTTTTAATGTGTGGCTTTCCCAGTCCACTGCAGCATCGAATCCGCAGATTTCGCCGATGCCGTCCGTCAGTGGAATATACAGGGTGCTACCGTAAAGGATGAAGGGATATTGAAGATTGTAATTAATGATCTCTTCGCCGTTTACGACAACATGTTTAACAAAAAAATCACCTTGAACGTTTTCGTCAGCATAAATAGAAATTGATGAGAAAAGCACCATGAGCAAGGTAAGCCACACAAGAATAAGCTTCTTTGCCATATTCTGTTCTCCTCTCTTTCTTGTCTTTTCGGACAAATGTGCGCTTTATCCCAAAGACTTGTGCATTATATCATAGGGGGGATTGGTTGTCAAATTCTTTTCCAGATTTTGGATGCAGGTTTTCCGGGGCAGTAAGCTGTTCTTTTATGGTTACCACCTCTTACTTTAAATACGAGTTGTAAAGCTGTCACTTTCCTCTTTCATAAACTTCGTAGGTATGTTAAAATAAATTGTTGCAAAATCGTAGGAGGATAATATGTCAGAAGGTAGCGAAAAAAGCAATATATTTACGCGCAATGCGCGGCTTATCGCACTCTTTGCGATTGCGATGGGCAGTACCAGCGGAATCCTGGGCAAAGCAATCACTGCGAGCAGCATTGCGATAGTTTTTTACAGGCTGACCTTTGCTCTGCCGTTTTTCGCGATTCCGGTGCTTCTAAAAAGGCGCGAAGAGCTCAAAGCTCTCACCCTGCGGGATTTGGCGGGGTGCGGCGTCGGCGGACTTTTTTTGTTCGGGCATTTCTTTTCATGGTTCAATGCCGTAAAGATGACAAACATTGCAACCGCAATCGTGCTACAGTCTCTGCATCCTTTTGCGGTGCTGCTGGTGACAGTGCTTCTGTTCAAACGCAAGGTAAAAGGTAAAGCAATCCTCGGAATCTGTGTCGCACTCGTTGGCTGTGCTATTATGGCAGGACTTGACCTTTCTGCCGGCGGTAAAATTTCCGGCGATATCTTTGCGATTTTAGCGGGAACATTTTACGGGCTGTACCTTTGTGTCGGTACGGTAAAAAGGAAAACCATCTCTTCTCCCGTTTACATTTTTCTGGTGTTCGGAATCTGCTGGATTTGCTGCTGGATAGGCATGTTCGCGACAGGCACACCGTTTGTGGGCTACCCTGCAACCGACTATCTGTGGCTGATAGCGATGACACTGCTTTGCCAAATCGGTGCGCACGCACTGTTCAATTGGGTGCTTGGCTATGTGACACCGCTCTTCCTCTCGGCATGGGGAAATGCAGAGGTTGTCATGGCAATGATACTGGCACTCATTTTCCTGGGTGAAATCCCGACTATGATGCAGTGCATCGGCGCGGTAATCACTATCGCAGGACTTTTAATATACAATTTCAACGAAAACTAGCTTATAGCATTTATCATTTGGAGGCGCACTTTGAGCTACAAAGTAAAGCTTGACGTATTCGAGGGGCCGTTTGACCTGCTCGTTTACCTGATCGAGAACGCACAAATGAATATTTACGATATCGAGATCGCCCAGATTACCGAGCAGTATCTTGACTACCTCGACCGCATGCAAAAGCTCGACGTTGCCATCGCAACCGAGTTCATGGTGCTGGCCTCGGAGCTGATTGAGATCAAGTCAAAGCTCCTGATTCCGCGCGTTTCGCTGGAGGCAGGCGAAGCACCCGAAGAAGACCCGCGCAGCGAACTGGTGGAACGCATTCTCGAGTACAAGCGTTTCAAGCAGGCGGCAGAGCTTCTCTCCGAAGCCGAGGAACGCTGCTCACACATCTACGAAAAGCCGCAGGAGGACATCAGCGAGTATCTCAACCAGCCTGACGAGTATCTCCACATGGATCTCGAGCACTTCGTCGGCGCATTCAATATGTTCCTCCACAAAAAGCACAAGATTGCCGAAGTCAAGAAACGCTACCAGCGCATAGAGCGCGAAAAGATCAGCATAGAGCAGCGCATCGCCCACATTTGGACATTCTTCACCGGGCTGGTTGCGCGAAAGAAGGTTACCTTCAGCGAGCTGATTGCTGACAAGCCGGACCGCTCGGGAAAGGTCATCACCTTCGCTTCGCTTCTCGAGATGGCAAAGTCAAAATATGTCACATTTGAGCAGCCGGAGCTTTTTGGAGAAATTACGGTAGTAAAGCAGGACCCTTCCGATGCGGAGGGCGGGAATGTCGGAAACGAGGCAGAGGTCAGAGACGGAATGCTTGTTGTTGAAAGAGAGGCAGGAATATGAGCAGCGCAAGAGCTATAAAATCTGCATTTGAGTCCATGCTATTTACCTGGGGAGAACCCCTGGATGTAAAGCTGGCTGCAGAGGTAATGAATATAAATTGGAAGGAAGCCTATGCATATTTCAAAGAGCTTCAGGAGGAATATGTGCAGGAAAACCGCGGCATTCAGATTCGCGAGATAAACAAGAGCTTTCAGTTCGTGACAAATGCCGAAAACTCGGATTATATCCAGCGACTTTGCACTCCGGTAAAGCACAAGAGACTTTCGCAGTCAGCGCTTGAGGTGCTGGCAATCATAGCCTACAAGCAGCCGGTCACAAAGGGTGAAATCGAGTCCATCCGCGGCATCAAATGCGACCGTGTAATCGAGGGCCTCGAAAAGAAAGAGCTGATAAAGGAAGCCGGCCGAAGCAATGCTATCGGCAGGCCGATTCTCTACGGTACGACCGATGAGTTTTTGAAGGCATTTGGCTTCAGGACATTAAAGGATCTGCCTGAAATCGACGATATAGAAAATGCAATCACAGCCACAGAAACCGAAGTTGATGAAGTTGCTGCGGCACAAATTTCCCTCTTCGGCAATGAAAATGTTCCGGATAATCAGGGATAGAAAAAATATAACAGCCGCAAAGTATTGAAAACACGGCACTTTGACGATGTATCAAAAACCTCAAAAAATTTTTTTGAGGTTTTTTATTTTTTTGTGAATGCTGTTGCAGTTGTGTTGCAACCCACATGTTATATTAAAATCACAAAATAACAAAAGAACAAAAAACCTCGCGCAGCAAGTTTTGCGAGGCTCAGCATACAAAGACCCTAAAGGGCAGGAGGTGAATTATGACAAAGAAGTATTTCAAAGCGAACATCGCAATAGCTTTTATGGCAATCGTATTTTACGCAGCTGAGATTTTTATCTTCTATTAATACCAATAATCAAAAATACAATTGTTTCTCCTAAGTGTATATAAAATATTGATATGTAAATGCGACTTTAAAAATGGGAAAATTGCGTTACATCAAGAGAAAAAGACCGGTCCAGCCAAGCCGGTCTTTTCTTTTGTCTAAAGAGGCAATTTGTTACCCAAAATGAAGTTGCCTCCAAATGCGATTTTTGCATTTGGAGGCAACCGGATTAAATTTTTATGTGAGTTTGTGTGTTTGTGTGTTTATATGCAAGCATTTTGGTGTTTCCGACTAGAACCACTTGTCGGCCTCGTCGCCTACTACGTAGCAGCCGGCGTAGCCCTGACTTTCTAGCTTTCCGAAGAGCTTGCCGAGCTTGTTCGGCTTTGATACGAGCGTTACGTCGTATTCGCCACGCTTGCTGTCAGCATAGCGAATAGCCTCTGCGGTCTGGTTTTCCTCGTAGATTACGGCAAAACGCTTTGGCTTTCCCGGAATTTCAAATCCGTTATCCATCAGGATTGCGCAAATTCTCTCGAATCCGATTGAGAATCCGCATGCCGGGATATCCTCGCCGATAAACTTGCCGACCAGGTTGTCATAGCGGCCGCCACCGGCAATAGATGAGCCGAAGTCGAGGCTTTCAACCTCGAAGATTGTACCTGTATAGTAGCCCTGACCGCGAACGAGAGACATATCGAATACTGTTTCGTATTTGCCCTCTGCGAGGTCGTTACAGGTATCTATGATGTACTGCAGATTCTCTGCATAGGTCTTGTCTTCGCAGAACTCGCGAGCCTTTTCCAGAGTTATCTCGCCGCCCTCAATCAGGCCGCGGAACTTTGTGAGAGTAGCCTCGTCAAAGCCCTTTTCGCTCAGCTCACCGATAACGCCGTCGACACCGATTTTGTCAAGCTTGTCAAATGAAATGCAGACGCTCATCAGTTCGTCCTTTGGAAAGCCTGCCGAAAGCAGCATTGCATTCAGCACGCGGCGGTCATTTATCTTCATCTTGAAGTTCTTTATGCCGATGTTCATGAGCGCCTTGCCCATAACGTTGATGCACTCGATTTCGATGCTCGGGTTGTCGCTGCCGATAACGTCGATATCGCACTGCACGAACTGGCGAAGTCTGCCCTTTTGCGGCTGCTCGGCGCGGAAAACATCGCCCATCTGGATTACCTTGAAAGGCTTTGCCAGCTTGTCGCGATTTGCGGAGTAGAATCTGCAAAGCGGAAGTGTCAGGTCGTACCTGAGTCCGATGTCTGCGAGGTCGTCAAACTGTCCGGCCTCGAGAGCCTTTGCCAGCTTGTCGCCGCGCTTCATTACCTTGAAGATGAGCTTTAAGTTCTCGCCGCCGTCGGAATTGTCGAGGTTTTCGATGTCCTCAATTATAGGCGTTGCGATACGCTCGTAGCCGTTATTCTGATAAGTGCGGAGGATTACGCTCTGTAAATAGTCGCGGAGCTGCTGCACCTCCGGCAGGTAATCGTTTGTTCCCTTTAAGCTGTTTATTCTCATTTTAAATTATCTCCTTTCAATTTGCGGGCCAAAGCTGCAGGCCACATGCGAGCCAAAGCCGCGGACGCTATATGTGAATCTCGCCCTCTGCGAGTATGACAGCATCGCCGCCCACCAATATTCTCTTTCCTTCAATATGTGTTCTGATTGTGCTCGGTCTGTCCATCTTTTCGCCCTGAATTATGCAGGCGTCATCGACTTCGCCGAGGAATCCGATTGACTGCAAATAGTAAGTAAGCGCGCCGTTTGACGTGCCTGTTGCCGCTTCTTCGTCGATATCGTAGAGCGGCGCAAAGTTTCTCGCGTGAGCCGTAATTCCCATGCGCTGCTCCTCGTCGGAAGCAATGCAAAACGCGTGAACGCCCACCACACCGTACCTGTCGCTAAGCTCTGCAAGCGCAGGGAAGTCAGGCTCGATCGCATCAAGCTCGGCCTCATCTTTTACCGGCATCATTATGTCTAAAAGGCCGGTGCTGACCATTTTCGGATAAGCCTTTATCCCCGGATGGACAGGCACTCCTCCGGCTGACGGTGTGTACTTCAGGCCCATCACGGAGTACAGCTCCTCAAGCGCCGCCTCGTCAGTTATCTCGCCTTCGATTTTCGGCTCTGCCATCTCCATCAGGACGTTTCTTTCCGTCACGCAGATTTCGAGATCACCGGCAAGAGTACGGTTTATAAACGGGCCGTCCCCCTTCAGGAAACCTTCTCTTCTCAAAACGGTAAAGGTCGCAATTGTCGCGTGACCGCAAAGATCAACCTCTGCAGCAGGCGTGAAATAGCGAGTGCGAAAGCTGCCATCCGCAAGCGGCAGGCAAAAAGCAGTCTCTGAATACCTGAGCTCTGCTGCGGTCTTTATCATCGTTTCCTCGGCGGGCCACACAGTTGTTTCGTCACTGCCGCTCAGCAGCACTATACCTGCGGGATTTCCTCCGAATAATTCTTCTGTAAATGCATCTGCTATGAATAATTTCATTGCGTCTCCTTTTCCGTATACGCTTTTTTATGTTTACTTTTAGTAGTATAACACAATTCGACAAGCCTTACAATTGCGTTTTCGCTCTACCGCGATAAAGCGGGGCGCATTTTTCTTGGGTCCTGAGGGCAATTTCTGCAAAAACAGTTTCAGTACAATTTTTTGTATCTTTTCTCTTGACTTTGCATAATTATAAGAGTATTATTTGATGTATTAAAGGTATGTGTGCATATTTTTGCAGATTTGGTTATAAAGTTTAATTTTTATACAGTCGCTATGCCGCCGAGAATTAACGTGTAAATTGAGAATTTCGAAACAGCCAAAATGTATAAATATGCATATAGTGAGTAAACTACCATAAAGGAAAATTAAACCAAAGAAAAAGAAGAAACAAAGAAAGAAGGTAAACTCCAATGAAAACTAAAAAACCCTTATCAATTATTTTATCGCTTATTCTCATGCTGGCTTTTGTGGCTTGCTTCACAGCCTGCGGCAGCTCTGATGCCGGTGCAGACAATGATGCGGCAAACCAGAAGCCTGTTCTGACGGTTGCAGTATCCCCTGACTTCTCCCCTATGGAATTTGTTGACACTTCAAAGACGGGCCAGGATCAATATGTTGGATTTGATATCACTCTCGCCAAGTTCATCGCAGACGAGCTCGGCATGACTCTGGAAATCAAGCCTATGAGCTTTGACGCCTGCCAGGCTGCAGTACAGAGCGGTAACGTTGAAATCTCTATCTCCGGATATTCATATACACCTGAAAGAGCTGAAAACTTCAACCTTTCGGACTACTACTATGCAGGCGACAACGAAACAGAGCAGACCATAATCGTTCTCGCTGACAAGGCAGGACAGTTTGACAGCGTAGACGACTTTGCGGGACTTACAATCGGTGCGCAGACAGCATCGCTCCAGATGGCTCTTTGCGAAAGCCAGCTGCCTGATTCCACAAACATCAAGGAATTCGGCGATGTCGGAACAGCGGTTGAAGCTCTCAGAAACGGCAACGTTGACGGCCTCGCAGTAGCACACGGCAACGGCAAGGCAATCATCGCAAGCAACGACAATATCGGCTTTTCCGGCTTCCTCTTTGACGTAGCCGAGGAATCCGAAAACAACGTAATCCTCATAAAGAAGGGGAACGACGAACTCACTGAAAAAATCAACGCATGCCTCGCAAAGGCTTATGAAAACGGCTACTACGGCCAGTGGTACACCGAGGCTCAGGAGCTTGCGGGAATCGACACAGCAGCAGATGTAACTTATGACGACGAAGGAAACGTTGAATAATTATGAGTGAATACTTTGATAACATAGTAAAAATAATGACCCGTTACTGGGATGTGTTCCTGGTAACGGGCGTCAGCTACACGCTCCTTTTGTCGGTGATAACTGTATTCTTTGGCGCGATCTTGGGCATATTCTTCTGCCTCGGTCGTATGTCGCGCTTCAAGGTGCTGAACTGGCTTTGCATTGCGATAGTGGAGGTAGTGAGAGGCACGCCTATGCTCCTGCAGCTCTATGTGGGATACTTCCTGGTGCCAAAGCTGCTGCCCTTTGCGGTGTCTGACTTCGTTAGCATAGCAATAGCCCTGATCATAAACTCTGCCGCTTATGTGTCGGAAGTCTTCCGGTCAGGCATACAGTCGGTCGACAGCGGGCAGACGGAAGCCGCGCGCAGCCTGGGTCTGTCCTCCTCGCAGACGATGCTGCGTATCGTGCTTCCGCAGGCGGTAAAGACTATACTGCCGGCTCTCGGAAATGAGTTCATCACAATAGTAAAGGATACTTCGCTGGCCAGCACGTTCTTTATCGGCGAGCTGATGACGTCGTACCTGAAGGTAAAGGGCACGACCTATCTGACAATGGAATGCCTCTTTATAGTGGGCGTAATTTACTTTGTTCTCACATTCATTCTGAACAGGCTCCTTTGCGCGTTCGAAAGGAGGCTGAGAGCAAATGATTAAAACGGTAGGATTAAACAAATGGTTTGGCGACCTCCACGTTCTTTGCGGCGTGGACGAGCATATAAAAAAGGGCGAGGTCGTATCGGTCATCGGGCCTTCGGGCGGCGGAAAGAGCACATTCCTGCGCTGCCTCAACATGCTGGAGACTCCGGAATCGGGGCATATATTCTTTGAGGGCACCGACATTACCGAGGCGGATGTGGACATCAATGTTCATCGCCAGAAGATGGGCATGGTCTTCCAGCACTTTAACCTCTTTCCACATCTGTCGGTCAAGGAAAACCTGACGCTGGCGCCGGTCCTTTTAAAGAAAAAGACACCTGCAGAGGCGGATGAACAGGCAGCCGAGCTATTAAACAAGGTCGGCCTCTATGATAAAATCAATGAATACCCGAGAAAGCTTTCCGGCGGGCAGAAGCAGCGTATTGCGATAGTTCGTGCGCTTGCAATGGAGCCCGACGTAATGCTTTTCGACGAGCCTACATCGGCGCTCGATCCGGAAATGGTCGGCGAGGTCCTCGAGGTAATAAAGTGCCTCGTAAAGGCCGGTATGACATCGGTCATCGTAACACACGAAATGGGCTTTGCACGCGAGGTTTCGGACCGCATCCTCTTCATGGACGGAGGCATCATCGCAGAGAGCGGTTCTCCTGAAGAGCTGCTTTCACATCCGCAGAATCCGAGGACGCAGGAATTTCTCAGCAAGGTGCTGTATTAGGGCTGTATTAGACAAAAATAGCATTTCGCAGTATAATATCTTCATTGCTGTTATAGGCAATGAAGATATTTTTAATGGAGAAAGATTCTATGAAACCATTATCTGAACGCACAAATCACTTTACCGACTCGGTTATCAGACGCATGACGCGCATTTCAAACAAATACGGCGCACTGAATCTGTCGCAGGGCTTCCCCGACAGCAACCCTCCGCAGGCGATACTGGATCGCCTCGCAGAGCTTAAAAACGAGCCGGTGCACCAATATCCGATTACCTTCGGGGCAAAAAATTTCCGCGAAGCGCTCGCTGCAAAGCAGGAGCATTTCACGGGACTGAAGATCGACCCCGAGACAGAGGTCGTTGTAACCTGTGGCGGCACCGAAGCCATGATAGCTGCAACAATGACCGTCGTAAATCCGGGAGAAAAGGTCGTCCTTTTCTCGCCTTTCTATGAAAATTACCGTGCCGACACGATTCTCTCGGGTGCAGAGCCGATCTTCGTGCCGCTGATTCCGCCTGATTTCAAATTTCGCGAAGCCGATCTCGAGGCAGCTTTCGCGCAAAACCCGAAGGCCATCATTCTCTGCAATCCGAACAATCCGTGCGGCAAGGTTTTCACCCGCAGTGAGCTGGAATTCATCGCCGCTCTTGCGGAAAAGCACGACACCTACGTCATTACCGATGAGGTTTATGAGCATCTGGTATTCGAGCCGATGAAGCACACTTATTTCTCGACGCTGCCGGGCATGTGGGAGAGGACAATATCGTGCGGCTCACTGTCAAAGACTTACTCGATGACGGGTTGGAGACTGGGCTACACCATCGCGCCGGAGTCCATCACCGAAACGATAAAGAAGGTCCACGACTTCCTGACTATTTCCGCGAGCGGACCGATGCAGGAAGCTGCTGTTGTGGGGCTTCGCTTTGGCGACGACTACTATCGCGACTTTCTGGCTGACTATGCAAAACGGCGCAAGTTCTTTTTGGACGGACTCGACCGCATCGGCATAGACCACACAAATCCGGAGGGCGCATATTATGTCCTGCTGGACATCTCGCGCTACAAGTACGAGAATGATCTGGAATTTTGCGAAGATCTGGCGCGCAAGGTCGGAATCGGCGCGGTTCCGGGCTCAAGCTTTTTCCGCGAGCCTGTAAATCACCTGATTCGCCTGCACTTTGCAAAGTCCGAGGCGGTGCTGACAGACGCACTGAATCGCCTCGAGGGGATTCACAAGATGGAAAGATAAGGCAAACCGGCATGGAACTGAAACAAATTGCAACAATACATACAGATTTTGATGAAAAGTTCGGCGTACCGCGGCAAAGCGGCATTGTGCCGGAGCTTACGGGGACGATCACTTTTGAATCGGAGTTTCGAAACCCCGATGCTTTTCGGGGGCTTGAAGAGTATTCGCATATTTGGCTGATATGGGGATTTTCGGAGAATTTCCGCGAGGGCTGGTCAGCGACCGTGCGCCCGCCTCGGCTTGGCGGAAATGAAAGGCGCGGAGTCTTTGCAACGAGGTCGCCCTTTAGGCCGAATCCTGTGGGGCTTTCCGTAGTGCGGCTCGAATCTGTCACATACGAGGGAGAGTCAGGCGCGCCGGTGCTTCACGTGCTTGGTGCTGACATGGTGGACGGAACGCCTATTTACGATATAAAGCCATATGTGCCTTACAGCGATGCTGTAGCGGAGGCGAAAAGCGGCTTCGCATCGCCACCGGATTCCGGGCTCCTTGAAGTCGTCTACGACGCAGTACCTGCGGGGCTCCCGGCATCAAAGCTGCCGGCCCTGACGGGCGTCCTGTCCCAGGACCCGCGCCCCGCTTATCAGGATGATCCGGCTCGCATCTACGGAATCCGCTTCGCGGGCTGCGACATACATTTTAAAGTAGAAAACGGCGTGCTTCATGTGATATGAAGGGGCTGAGGCATTAGCGTTTTGGATTAATTTGCATAATGAATATCACAAGCTTGCGGCGCGGAACGCACCGCAAGTTCTTTTTTAGGGCGAATCAACGCCCTTTTTTGATTGTTTTTAAAAAAATATCGAATTCCTGTCACAAAAGCGAGGAATCAAATCGTTTTAAATGTGAAGGGGGAAAGGGACCTGTTTTAATTGACATTAGCTGTGAATGAAGCTATAATTTCATTGGTATTCGAGAAAATTCAGTAAAGTTTGAATGTTTTGTATTAAATTAAATACAAGAAGGAGTATAGGTTATGCGGAAAGCAACAATTGCACTTATGGTATTGCTGATTGTAGCATTTTCAGCGCCGGCAAGCTTTGCTTGGGACAACAGCTTGTATGTACCGCAGATGGGTTACGACAGCCTTTTAATGGTAGATAAATTTTATGAGGTAAGCCCTTTCAAATCCCCACTTCCGAGTGAAAAGTTTATGAAAATGGCAAGACAGCTTTTTGAAGAGCCGGAGGATTGCATTGTTGAAAATGCTGACGGTGAAGATATTACCGAAAAGTTTATCTCGGAGAATTCAAAGGCGTTTGCTGAAGGCAACTACCTCTTTGTTTGGAGAAATGCCCAAAGAGAAGTCCACACTATTTCAATATCTAAAGACCTACGACGCGAGGTAAATCAACATGCGGTTGCCGCCAGTAAGTTCCCTGTGAGGGGCGCAAATATGACAATAAATGTTGAGGGTACGAAATATTTCCTTGAAAAGAATCCGGTATTTGGCACAGGTTCAATACTTTGCGAATTCACCATTGTTGTAAAAGGGAAAATCATTGAAAATACCAGTACGGGTAAAATCTTAGCTGCAGCTAATTCCGGAACAAGAGCAGATTACACTTATCTTGGAAAGGGATGGAGTGTTTTCGTCAGCTTCTACGGAACAGAACCGATAAAGACAAATTATAGTGTGCTGTTCATTGGAGGCGTACGATACTATGTAAGTAACAGATTATTTGATGCGTACGAATCGGAAATCCACAATATGCAATTTAAATTTTACAGTATATGAGTTGTTTTCTGCTGTCGCATATATACTTGCAAAAAATTGTGAAAACTCGCAGCAAAATTGTTGAGCCCAATTAAATGCTTTGCTATAATTTGAGAGTAAACCGAAAAGGGGAAATCAATTATGCAGAGGCCAAAGCTTTCACAAGAAGAAAACAAAAAAGTCGAAACTATCCTTGAATTATATGGGGATGGCATCTACCGAATAGCATTTTTTTATCTGAGGGATGAATTTTTGGCAAAGGATGCTGTGCAGGATGCGTTTGTCAAAATCATAAATAATATAGGAAAAATTGGCAACCCGCAATCCGAAGGTGCAAAAGGGTATGTACACTCAATCGCAGGAACGGTAGCAAAAGATCATTACAGAAAAAAGAAAAATCTGCAGTCAAAAGAAATTTCTTTGGATAGTATTGAAATTGACAACCTCCCCGATCTGTTTGCCGAGGATGAAGGCATTTTAGAGATATTGGCTTCTCAAGAAATAAGCGAGGAGCTGCACGACGAAATCCGTAAATTAAACCCCGAAGAGCAAGCTGTTATTGAGCTGAGATACGGGCGCGGCTTAAGCGAAAAAGAAATTGCAGAGATTTTGGACATAAATTATGCTGCGGCGCGGCAAAGGCTGAGTCGCGCTGTGAGAAAACTGGGCAAACTTTTGAAAGCCCAAGGTGAAGGTGGTGAGGACAGTGGAAAAGAAAGATAACCTCTACAGAGAGGCAATAGCCGCAAAAGGCGAGGCGGTGCTGACTTATGTGGGGAAAAGCTTAGCTGAGGAAAGCGATGCTGAATATGAACGAATTGTAGCGGAAATGCACGATGTAAAAATGCCGGAGGATTTGCGCGCGCAAATTAAAGGGATGGTAGAGGCCGAATACCAAGAACCCGAGAAAAAATCAAGCAGTCGCAGCATAGTAAAGAGGCTTTCGGTAGCTGCCTGCGTAGCATTGGCTGTATTTGTCGGTACAGGTGCAATCCTTGTCACCAATGTCGATGCGGTACGCGATAAATTCAGAAACTTCATTATGGAAGAAGAGCCCACGCACATCACCCTTACACCAAACAGTGAAGAAAACGGCCTGCCCGATGGCATACCGGCTACATGGGAAGGTTTTTGGTATCCGGATTATTTACCGGAAGGGTTTGAATTCGATTTTGCTTTAGAAGAATGGGATGGCGAACTTAAAACGGTTGCCTTTAGGAATAATTCGGACGACAACATATATATTACACAACACCCAGCAGCTGGGTCTACTGTCTCCCTAGATAATGAGGCAGAAGAAAGCGGCACTGTCCGCATAAAAAATTTGTACGATGGATATTGGGTTAACAATGGGGGAGAAACCCTGCTTGTTTGGATTCAGGCTGACAGAATTTTCAACATTCGCGCGAGTATTGATTTAGAAGAAATTATAAAAACTGCAGAAAGTTTAAAATATTATTGATTTAGATGCGAAAAAGGTCTCCGGTGTTAATCAGCCGTGAGACCTTTTTCGTATTTTTTAGTATGCTACATTTGCGCTGTTCTCTGAAACTGTTTCGACTAGTGTTCTGCCTGAATAGCACTTTATTGTTGCAGTTAATCGATAAGAACCTTTTGCAGAAAGCTTATACGAATCATTCCATGTATACTCGCCAATGGCATTGGGATATATTGTTGCATCCCACTTTTTAATGGCTGTTATATCGCCTTTGCGTGAAAGCGTTACACTTATGCCTACGCGATCTACATTCTTTGTGGCTTTAGGTATAACACGTAAATTTGCCATAGCGGTTGAACCGACAATGTTTAAATTAACGTCTACACTCGACACACTAACATACTGCACCGAAGCGCCACCTGGGTAGTTTGCCTGCTGAGCCGGGGGGACATTCCCTGCAAACGCGACGGTTGCGGACCCTATGACTAAAACCAGTACTAATATACAAGATAAAATTCTCTTACTCATTTCTATTCTCCTTTAAGCTATCTATTATTCTGTTGTTTCTTCAATTTCACTATTCTCTTCTTCGATAGTGTATATTTCCATCAATACCTCTTCGATTTTCTCCACGTTAGGATAAACATAATACGGTGGTTCCGGGTCTGTATCTACCGGCAAGGTATATGTTTTGATATCTTCACTCGTAATCCCTGATGCCTTTCCTGCAAAGTAGAGCATTGTTTTCAGCTTCATATCTGAAGTCAGGTTATCATAAACGGTTGTCGCTATCTTTGGCAAGTCGAAGCCGAGACATTGCTTGAAAGCATTTACCATAAACTGCTGCTGCGCCTTAACTCGTCCCATATCGCCTTCTGGATAGCTTTTGAAACCCGAGTTTTTGTTTGCGTGCCTGAAGCGCAAAAACTGTACAGATTGTTCACCGTTAAGCACTTGATGCCCCTCAGGGATGTCTATGTGCAGTGGTGGGGTATCGTAAGGATCGTCGTACTTCATACGGAAAGGTATATCCATCGGGACACCTCCCATAGAATCTACAATTGTTTTTATCCCATCATATTCAACTATTGCATAATAGTTGATTGGTATGCCGAGAAGTATTTCAGAAACAGCTTTAGCGGTGTTTACCGGGTTCCCTTTGTATGCAGCATTAAGCTTTTTCTCCGCTTGCGAGTTATAGCCTTCCCTTTTATAGTAGGTGTCGCGTGGAACGGAAATGATGTCTACATGCGGATGCTCCATATTGAAGCTGACGAGCATTATCGTATCCGTCAAATTTCCGTTTACTCCGAGCAGCAGCACATTTACCCTGTCATCCTTTGAAAATGCCTCAAAGAATGGGCTGTCTTCATCTACAAGATAGTCAAGCTCAAGTTCTTCTGCAAGGATGTGAGCGTCTTCTCCTCCGGGATTCAGATTCAGAATCCTAATTGCCGTAAAGAGTAATGTAAAAATGGTAACAAATATTATTAATGACGGAATAAACGTGCGAAAGAAAAGCCGTTTCTCTTTTTTATTCAAAATAACCTCCCGGCAGATGCAATCCGCCTTTGTGAAAATGATTTAATCTTATTTTGACATGTAGGTGGGGTATCCTCCCCACCTACATAATTGTACACTAACCAGTAAAAGTATTAAAGGTCGAAATAAAAGTATCCGTGACTTCCGGTTATCACATATGCGCCATGGTATCCGCCAACATATACATCGTATGACCTACTGCTTCTAGCTGGGACACTGATTGAGAATGGTCCACTAATATGCTCCCCGGCGTAAACCGCATCTGCTACATTAACAGTGTCTGTAATTTTTGAGTTAGTAGAGTTTGTGAATGTAACTCTAAGGTAATTAGAATTAACGCGGTATGCGCTTGCAGACAATCCATTAGACTTTACGGCTGCAGCAGGTACAGCGTGGTAAGCACTTACGGTGTTTGAAACTGCCGGTGTGTCATAGTTGTAATCAACATTTGCTGCTTCGCCTGCAAACGCACTCCCTGAAAAAGCAAAGGTAAAAATCATAAGAAAGCTTAAGATAATTGTAATTTTTTTCATGTCTCTTCTCCTTGGTTTCTTTATATTCTGTAATGTGATAAAATACCTTTGGAGATTTTCATTGTACCCCTAGCGTTCACCTGCCCGGTTTAGAATGCGGAATACTTGAAAATCTCTTCTAATTTGTTACAATCAATGGCATCTCCTCCTTTCAAAATTTCTTTACATATTTTATGCCCCATTTCCCCCTTCACATTTAAAACGTTTTGATTCCTCGCTTTTGTGACAGGAATTCGATATTTTTTTAAAAACAATCAAAAAAGGGCGTTGATTCGCCCTAAAAAAGAACTTGCGGTGCGTTCAGCGCCGCAAGCTTGTGATATTCATTGTGCAAATAAATCCAAAACGACAATCCCCGCGGCCACCGCCGCGGGGATTGTCGTTTTTGCAGGGAAATAAGTAAAACCTACGCTATAGAGGGGATTGTTCGCTGAAATCAGAGTCCAAAGGAAAGACTTCCCCGGTTAGCATATCTATTTTGCATATACCATATTGAAACTCATCATATATTCCACGGCCAATCAAATAATCAGTAACTATTGCATTATCCTCTACGCCAAATAGAATATTGGAATCTTGATTGTAGCCAAAGTATCCGGAGGGTGTAAACGAATTATTTCCGCTTTTTATTATCAAGTTAAATGGCGTTGGCCCCATCGGAAGATTCCAGTTAATAGACATATGCACTTCTTTATCCCCCCTAACATAATGCGTTTCTGCCAGCGTGAATGTAGGGAACGTATTCTTATGTTTTCCACCATTTGGAAGAGTGTAAAAGAAATTATCCGCATAAATTGTTAGAGTGTCATCATTTCCAAAGTTACATGTCCAGCCAAATTCTTCTGCCATTTCTTTCGAATCAATAGGGAAATAGACTATATCACGAAACGAGAGAAGCTGTGATGCATCAGTAGAATAGTCAAGCTCTTTCCCGTTAACTTTTACAGCACCCCTTACAGCCCTTGCGAGCTGTAAGGATGCATTTTTAAATCTCTTTGGCTTCTCATACATAAAGCCCTTAGGCTCTGCCGGATTGCCACGATTGATAGTAAGCCCCTTTGATTTAGTCCACTCAACATTCAAATTCAGAATGGTGGATTGATTATAAGTCATTGGAAAGTACAAATTGTCTTTATATTTCAATATAGGATACCTTGCATACTCATTGCTTTCGAGAGTTACGCCATTAATAGTTACAGTGATAGGAGTAACCATAACAAAAACAGGATTAATGGCACTAAAGAGATACCACATCAAAAAAGGTAGATATAAAGCCAAAATAATCAAATATGTTCGTACAAGTTTTTTGCTTGACATAGTTATTTCCTTTGCTAATTATCAATAGAGGCAGTTTAATTAAATGAAATTGAAACAGTTTCATCCGTCCATGCAGTATATGAGGCCGTTACTTTTTGGTAACCAGCAACAGATGGACCTTGTCTAAATGCTTCCGAGCAATAGCCAGGGGTAAAAGATCTACTGGCATTTGGCGTATAAAGCATACTTTGTGAAAATTTCGCATTTTTCATCTTTGTGCCCGAAAAAATATTGCACACACCATTATGTGAGATATCCTGTGCTAAAGTGATCTGTTTGGCCAGCTTTAGGGTTGAGAAATTGGTAGGAACACATGCAGTTGTGAAATTATACTCTATTTTGCAAACCTGTGTCCATGTCGAAGCATCTCTAATCGTTAAAGTTGCTTTAGCTGGTTGTATCTGCAAATTAAAATATAGGTTTTTCCCCCCGGTGAAGTTGATATCGTAAGTTTGATAACGAGAGTCGTTTTCTACTACATTGTAAAAACCTTTCCACTTTTGAATATTAGGGAAATAAACGAGACCGATATCGCCATACATTGAATTGTCGCCATTTGAAGATGACATACCGAACATGTGGTATGGTCGGTCTATAGAGGCAACATTTGATAAAGTAGGAAGCGTAGCATATGCTGTTATTTGATTATGCCTTGTAGTACTTCTAACAAGATAATAAACACCTGTTTGATCTAAACTATTTACTTTGTTTGATAGCCCAGATACTGACATAAGTGCTGATTTTGCAGTCTTCCATTTCAATGAAGGGTCCTGATTCGGAATTACTCCATATTCTGTGATTATGTCACCGCTAGGTGTCCTTTCATACTCAATCGGTTCTGACAAAACATCAGCATCATCTTTCTCAGCAATTAAATCTTCAATGTAGTTGTTTACTTGCTCCTCTGTAGGATGATATGCGTCAATTTGTCTGCATAGTGAATCAATTTCTTCTGTAGGGATAGATTCTTGCTTTAGAAGCGTCATTTGTGATTTAGTAAGTTCAAACTCTTTTGGAACTTTTTCTACACCATAAGTATAGCAGAAAGTTGAAAAGGTTAAAGTTAAAACGGTCATAAGCGAGATAAAAATCTTTGTTTTTCGCATTTCTCTTTTCCTCCAATTTATTCTAAATAATAACGTAATACAATTATTTTTAATGACACTTTGACACAATCAATGACACCGCCTCCTTCAAAAATTTCTTTGATTATTTGTTGCCTGCTTTCCCCTTCATATTTAAAACGTTTTGATTCCCTATTTTTGTGACAGGAATTCGAAAATTTTTTAAAAACAATCAAAAAAGGGCGTTGATTCGCCCTAAAAAAGAACTTGCGGTGCGTTCCGCGCCGCAAGTTTGTGATATCATTATGCAAATTAGTCCATTGTGATTATAATTTGTGCGCCTTTATCCACGCTAAAACATCTTCCTGCTTTAGTTTGCCGGAAGCTGTACCGAGTCCCAATTCAACGACATCGCCATCTGAAGCATCTATATGTATGCCATTTAGTTCTAAAAAGCTCAACATTACATAAACACCAATACGTTTGTTACCATCTACAAAGGCATGGTTAGAAATTAGCGAATACCCTATCTTGGCTGCCTTCTCTTCTTTACTGGGATACAACTCGGTTCCATCAAATGTTGCAAATGCACTTTCAAGCGCCGCATCCAATAATCCCTCATCTCTTATTCCGGCACTTCCTCCGGTGGCCTCGGTCATAATCTGATGGAGCAATTTAACCTTTTCTTTATTGAATTTTATCATTTTGCAAGCTCCTTGAATGCGTTCTTATATTTTTCCAGAACACGCTTCGCTATAATATCTATTTTTTCGTCGTCTGTCAGATCAAAAAGCAGTTCGCTGTTATCCATTGATAGCACAAGGTATTTGGGCCGATTATTCTTAAAAACAACCGCCTCGCCTATATCATCAACCGTTCTGGCAACCGCAGAAAAATTTTGATTCGCCTGAGACATGGAAAATATCGCATTTGTATTAATGTACATATTTGTCCTCCGTTTTATTGATTGATTTATCCTATTTTCATTATACCTCTATCTAATTACATGTCAAGCCGTATAATATCGAAGGTGGCAAACATCCCTTACCTCATCATAGATACATGTGGAAAAGTTAAAGGGCTCATATCCCACACTCGTATTTCCACGCTCAATATATTTCCACTTGCCTGATGTAACTTTCGGGATTCCGACTCTATCCGCTAAATTCCGCAGCAAGGGGCGAGCAAAAAGAATAAGGAATCTGATATCTGTTGTGCAAATTAATCTATAACGACAATACCCGCGGCCACCGCCGCGGGTACTTTCTCATCACTCACTTTCGAATTATCAATTCGTTTCCACGCTTTCAATTCGAAGTTTCATTTTTCCTTTAAAGGTATTCTGCCTTTCAACAATTAAAGTTTATCATTCTAAACGCAATAAAAGTGCAATAGATTCCATTGCACTTTTTAAAAAATTATATTTTTTTCTCTTTTTTGTTGTTTTCGCTATTTTCTGTGTAACAGCTGTGCCGCTTCTGCCGCCTTTTGGTCGGCGCGAGGTCTTTCCATGCACTTGCGAGGCTCGCGAACAAAGCCAAACTTCTCATAGAATCCGTGTGCATCACGTGTTAATAGTATTCCGCGCAGCGGTCCGAGCTCGGGATCCGTCACAATAGCGTTTATCACATTTCTGCCCACGCCGTGACGTCGATACTCTTCATCGACGATTACGTCGCAAAGATAATAATTTGCTGCGTGGTCAGTGATGACACGCGCCATGCCTATCAGCATACCGGTATCCTTTGCCACCGCACAAAAACATTCCGAGTTTGCAATACTGTTATACACGGTCTCTTCGCTGCGCTGGTTCCCCCAATAGCTTTCCTTCATCAGCGTCATGACATCTTCGAAATGTATGCCCTTTGAAAACCTGACTACCTCGAAGTTTTCTATGTCTGTGTCCATTGGCGGCTTGGCTGTCGTACCTGCTTCGCGCACCATGCAGCGGTCGGTGTTTGGAATGAAGCCTTCCCACTCAAGCGATGCGTGCTTGTTCTCGGTCAGTATGATGCCGCGCAGCTTCGCAACGGATTCGTCGTTCACAATGCGGTGAATCAGCGTCGTGCCGATGCCTGTGCCGCGGCAGGTCTCTTCCACGATAAAGTCGGAGAGATAGTAGTTAGTCGCGTAGTCGGTCAAAACTCTGCCCATGCCGATGGCTTCGCCGGTGTCGGAGTTTATGGCATAGTAAACATCCGAATGCTCAAGCGATGTCTCTACGACTCTCTGCGGGCGGCTGTTTGCCCAGTAGCTTTCCTTTAACAGCGCCATGACCTGCTCAATTGGCACATCCTTTTTGTTTTTTACAATTTCAAATCTCATACCTTCTCTCCTTTCATCCCAACCTCCCAAATCGGAACCTGTCCCCAAATTGGAATTTTCGCCAAATTGGTGCCTGTCCCCAAATTAGAAAAAGCCCCACCGCGGAAAGCAGCGGGGCTACAATTCAAAAGCCTACTTAAATTCGTTGAATGCCTTTTCGAATGCTTCCATGGAATTTACGATTGTCTTCTTTGATACGCAGTAGCACAGACGGAAATATCCCGGTACGCCAAAGGAATCCGAAGGAACAACCAACAGATTATATTTCTTGCAAGCTTCGGAGAACTTGTTAGCATCGCCACCCGGTGCTTTTACAAACAGATAGAATGCGCCGTCAGGCTTTGCACACTCGTAGCCGATCTTGAGAAGGCCATCGTAGAGTGTCTGTCTGTTGTCATCGTATGCCTCGAGGTCAGGCATAGTGGAGCAGCATTCTGCTACTACGCGCTGAATGAGTGTAGGTGGGCAAACATGGCCGATCGCTCTTGCTGCGCCTGTGATAGCGGAGAAGATTGCCTGTCCGTCCTCTACGCAGTCAGGAACGCATACATAACCGATACGCTCGCCCGGCAGGGACAGGGACTTTGACCATGAATATGCAACGATTGTATTCTTGTAGAAATTAGGTACCCAAGGTACTTTAACACCACCGTAAACGAGTTCTCTGTACGGCTCGTCTGCGATGAGGTAGATAGGATGACCGAATTCCTTGGATTTCTTTGTCAGGATTTCGCCCAGCTGCTTTAATGTAGCTTCGCTGAAAACAACGCCGGATGGGTTGTTTGGCGAGTTGATGATAACTGCCTGAGTATTCTTGTCAAGCTTTGCTTCGAGAGCAGCCATGTTGATCTGGAATGCCTTTGTGTCAGCCTCTACAAAGTCAAACTGAAGTCCGGAAGCCTGAGCGAAAGGTCTGTACTCAGGGAAGAACGGTGCAATTGCAAGGAGCTTGCAGTCGTCATTTGCGTGGAGTGCGTGGAAAATCGAAACGAGTCCCGGAGCTGCTCCGCAGGTGAAGTAGAGGTTGCTTCCCTTGATAGTCATTCCCATTCTTTCTGTGAGGTTCTTTGCAACCTTTTCTCTGACATCGTCAAATCCCGGTGCTGAAGAATATCCATGAACCTGGAGAGGATCTACATTGTTAATAATGTCTATTGCCGTCTTGTTTACAATTGCCGGTGCAGGAATGCTCGGGTTACCGAGGCTGTAGTCGTAAACCTTGTCTGCGCCGACCTTCTTTGCCTGCTCGAGACCGTAAGTAAACAGTTCTCTGATAACAGACTTGTTAGTGCCTAAACCGTAGTCAAACTGATTATACATAATGTCCTCCTAATCTTATTATGTAATATTGACCAATAATTTAAAGAAATAAAAAATAACCCTTACTATTATAACATAGCAAGGGTATTTTGTAAAAAATATTTAATTCAAAAAACTTTAGTTGTGTTTCCTCTTGGAACCGCCCTGGGCTACATTCATACGAGTTATAGCCTTTGCAAGTTCAAATCTGGCACGCTCAATTTCAGCTTCATCCTGCTTTGACGTATCCTCGCCTGCTGCCGCATCGAGGAATGCCTGTGCAGATTCCTTTAATGACAAAGCTCTGTCCATATCGATGTCCTCCGACCATTCGGCAGCATCGCTATAGATTAATATATGATCTTTGACATCTATGTACCCGCCGGAAATCGCAGCGCATTTGAACTCACCGCCTTCGGTTTCCTGTATCCAAAGCTCGCCCACTGCGAGAAGCTTGCAGGCCCATGCGTGGTTGGCCATAAAGCCTTCCTCACCGGTAAGGGTGTTGCATATAACCATTCTGACGCTTCCTTCATAGAACTTTTTGGATGGGGTTATTACCTCCAGATGAACTAAATTAGCCATTTGCCTGATTATACCTTTCTACAACTTCGTCGATACCGCCAGCAAAGAGGAACATGGATTCCGGAATCTGGTCATGCTTGCCTTCGAGGATTTCCTTGAAGCCTCTGACAGTTTCCTTTAATGGCAGGTATTTACCTTCCATACCTGTGAACTGTGCAGCTACGCTGAACGGCTGAGACAGGAATCTCTGAATCTTACGCGCACGGGCAACAACCAGCTTGTCGGAGTCGGACAGCTCGTCCATACCGAGGATGGCGATGATGTCCTGTAAATCCTTGTACTTCTGGAGAACCTCCTGCACACCTCTGGCTGTGTTGTAGTGTTCTTCGCCGAGGATATGAGGGTCCATGATACGGGAAGTTGACTCCAGCGGGTCTACTGCAGGATAGATACCAAGCTCTGTGATGGCACGGCTGAGTACCGTGGTCGCATCCAGATGCGCGAATGTTGTTGCAGGAGCAGGGTCAGTAAGGTCGTCCGCAGGTACGTAAATAGCCTGAACGGATGTAATTGAGCCCTTCTTTGTGGAAGTGATACGCTCCTGAAGTGCACCCATTTCCGTAGCCAGCGTCGGCTGGTAGCCTACAGCGGAAGGCACACGACCGAGCAGAGCGGATACCTCCGAGCCTGCCTGTGTGAAACGGAAGATGTTGTCGATGAACAGAAGTACGTCCTGTCCTGCCACATCTCTGAAATATTCTGCCATAGTAAGACCTGTGAGGGCTACTCTCATACGTGCCCCAGGTGGTTCGTTCATCTGACCGAATACCATGGCTGTCTTTTCTATTACTCCGGATTCAATCATTTCGTAGTAGAGGTCGTTACCCTCACGGGTACGCTCGCCTACGCCTGCGAATACGGAGATACCGCCGTGCTCTCTGGCGATATTACTGATAAGCTCCTGAATAAGTACGGTTTTGCCTACGCCGGCACCACCGAACAGACCTACCTTACCACCTCTGGTATAAGGCGCGATCAGGTCGATAACCTTGATACCTGTTTCGAAGATCTGAGATGTTGTATCCTGCTCTTCGAATGCAGGCGCCGGTCTGTGAATGGAGCTTTTTGTTTCTGTAACTACCGGACCCTTGTTGTCGATGGTTTCACCGATAACGTTAAAGAGTCTGCCGAGGACTTCAGGCCCTACCGGAACCGAAATCGGTGCTCCGGTATCGATAGCTTCCATGCCTCTGGTAAGACCGTCTGTTGATGACAGCGCGATGCAGCGCACAACATCGTCTCCTATATGCTGAGCTACTTCTATTACCATCTTTCTGCCTTCATGCTCGATGGTAATGGCGTTTAACAGCTCAGGCATATTATCGGGACTGAACTTGACGTCAACTACAGGTCCTACTATCTGATTGATTATACCTTTGTTCAAAGTACCTTACACCTCCTTATTGCTGAGCCTCGGAGCCTGAAACAACCTCGATTATCTGGTTGGTAATGGCTGCCTGACGGGCTCTGTTGTAGAAGAGTGACAGATTGTCGAGCATTTCTCTCGCATTGTCCGTAGCATTTTCCATTGCCATACGGCGCGCTGCGTGCTCGCATGTTGCCGACTCTACTACCGATCCGTAAACCTTCATTTCAACGTATTTCGGAACCAGGTAGTTGAACACCTCTTCAACAGAAGGCTCATATTCAACCTGCTTGTCCAGTTTCATGACTTCCGGATCGTCCTCGATGTCGAATGGCAGTATCCTTTCGGTTTTAACTGCCTGCTCGAGATTGTTTACATACGATGTGTAGATGAGGTAAACCTCGTCTATCTTTCCCGAGTCGTACATTTCCAGAATAGGTCTGGTCATTTCCTTTGTCTCCAGGAAGGAGATGCTTTCAGGTGGTGCCAGATATTCGTTCTCGATATCGTAGCCTCTCTTTGCAAAGTAATCTCTGCCGCGGGATCCCACCGCTATGATTATAGGCTTGTGGTGGTCCTTTTTTATGAGGGCTTCGGCCTCTTTGATAACGTTCGTATTGAACGCTCCGCAAAGGCCGCGGTTGCTCGTGATTATGATATAGCAGGAATTTACTATTTCACGGCTTCCTATCAGATATTTCTCGGGGATGTCAGTCGTACTGTTAAAGATTTCTTCGATCGACTCTGTTACATAACGAAAGTATTTGGTTGTCTTTTCAAAGGTGGCCTTTGCTTTTCTAAGCTTGGCTGCGGACACAAGTTTCATCGCATTGGTGATGTGCTCCGTGGAGTTAACGCTCTTTATACGACGTTTGATGTCCTGCATATTACTTGCCATAAGGACTCACTCCTCCCTATACGAAATCTTCTTTCTGTGCTCTGACTTTCTTGTATTCTGTAAGTGCGGTCTTGAGATCCTCTTCTGTTTCAGGCTCCAATTTGCCCGAAGCGTGAATGTTTCTCTTTATGCTCGGATAATGCGTGTCCGCAAACTCGTAAAATTCTTTTTCGAAATTCTTTATATCGCTGATATCGACATCTGCGAGGTAGTTGTTTGTTGCTGCATAGATAATCATTACCTGATTTGCAACGTCAAGCGGCTCATACTGATCCTGCTTCAGAATTTCCATCAGGATTTCGCCGTGCTCGAGTCTTGCCTTTGTATCGGCATCGACGTCCGAACCGAACTGCGAGAAGGATGCAAGCTCTCTGTACTGTGCCAGGTCGAGCTTTACCTTGCTGGCTACCTGCTTCATGGCTTTAATCTGTGCGTTACCACCTACACGGGATACGGAAATGCCGGCGTTAACCGCAGGTCTCTGGCCGGAGAAGAAGAGCTCTGTCTCCAGGAAGATCTGTCCGTCTGTGATGGAAATAACGTTTGTAGGAATGTATGCCGATACGTCTCCTGCCTGAGTTTCAATGATAGGCAGTGCCGTAAGCGAGCCGCCGCCGAGCTCATCCGACAGCTTTGCAGCTCTTTCGAGCAGTCTGCTGTGCAGATAGAATACGTCGCCCGGATATGCTTCACGCCCAGGTGGTCTGCGAAGCAGCAGGGACATTGCACGATAAGCTACTGCGTGCTTTGAGAGATCATCATATATGATGAGGACATGCTTGCCCTGATACATAAAGTGCTCGCCCATTGCGCAGCCTGCATACGGTGCGATGTACTGCAGCGGTGCTACATCCGATGCTGTAGCGGATACGATGATAGTGTAATCCATAGCGTTGTGGTCGGTGAGAGTCTGCACCAGCTGTGCTACTGTGGACTTTTTCTGGCCGATTGCTACATAGATACAGATAACATCCTTACCCTTCTGGTTAATGATAGTATCGATAGCGATAGCTGTTTTACCTGTCTGCCTGTCTCCGATGATCAGCTCACGCTGTCCCTTACCGATAGGTATGATGGAGTCGATTGCCTTGATACCTGTCTGTAAAGGTTCGAATACTGACTTTCTCTGAAGTACGCCCGGTGCCGGATTTTCGATTGTACGATGTGCTTCTGCCTTTATCGGTCCCTTGCCGTCGATAGGCTGACCGAGGGCGTTTACTACACGACCGATAAGCTCTGCACCAACCGGTACTTCTACTACTCTCTTTGTAGGCTTAACAATGTCGCCTTCTTTTATTTCTCTGTCCGAACCCATGATTACTGCGGCTACGTTGTCCTCTTCAAGGTTTAAGGCCATACCGTAAACCTCGCCCGGGAACTCCAAAAGCTCACCGGCCATGCAGTTTTCGAGTCCGTATATTCTGGCAATACCATCACCAACCTGTATAACTGTGCCGAAATCGGATACTTCAAGCTGATTTTTATAACCCTTGATCTGTTCCTTTATCACGGCGCTGATTTCTTCAGGTCGTAAATTCATAAGTTTTGCCTCCTCTCATGCTACATTAAGCTGCCTGCAAGTGTCTGCAGACGATTTCTGACGGATGCATCTATTATCTTTCCTTCGACATAGATTACGACTCCGCCTATCAGGCTCGGGTCTGTCTCGTTTTTGAGATGAACCTTCGTGTTCAGCAGTTTTGCCGTTTCTGACTCAAATTTTTCGAGCTGTGCCGGATTAAGCGGCTGTACAGACACAATCCTGCCGTACGAATAGCCTTCTTCTCTGCTGAGAATTTCATCGTACACCTTGACTATCTGTGCATAGGCACCTATCCTGCCCTTGTCGATGAGGATGCATAGGAAATTATTGAACTCATCACAAAGCTTGCCGGCGAACACTTCTTTGATCACCTGCTTTTTGTCCTTTGCCGGGATACTCGGCGAAGAAAGGAATGTGTAAAAATCCGGCTCACTTTCAAATATTGCTGCCAGGTCCTTTAAGTTCCCCGATATTTCGTCAACTTTATCCAAATCCTTTGCGGCCCCAAACAAGGCTTCTCCATATGTCATTGCAACTGCTAATTCTGCCATCCTGAAGTACCTGCCTGTTCTAATATACCATCAATAATTTCATCCTGTCCGGTAACGGCAATTTCCTTCTCCAAGATCTTCTCCGCTGCAAGGACTGCAAGTGCTGCTATCTGTCCCTTCATCTCGGTCATGGCCTGCTGGCGTTCTCTTTCGATGTCTGCCGCAGCCTTTTCCTTGATCTTTGCGGCCTCAGCATGCGCTTCGTCGATAATGGTCTGCGCCTGAGCCTCGGCTTTGAGCTTTGAATTCTTGACGATTTCCCTTGCTTCCGCCTCTACGCCTGCGATGCGTTTGTTGTACGCCTCCATCTTTGCGTCGGCTCTGGCATTTACCGCATTGGCATTATCCAGAGTGTCCTTGATGGTGTTTGAACGCGTATCAAACATCCTAAGCACCGGCTTGTAGAGGAAAAATGTAAGTGTGCCTGTCAGAATCAGGAAGTTAATGATGGCGAATATCAATTCTTTTAAGTTGATGCCTAGTGCTTCAACCATAGTGATAACCTCCTTTTGTAAGGATCATAATTGTCTGCCTACATTTTACCTATGAGCAGGATAGCAATCAGAAGACCATAAATGGTAAGCGCTTCCATGAATGCCAGGCCGAGGATCATGTTGGTACGGAGCATACCTGATGCTTCAGGCTGACGAGCCATACCTTCAAGAGCCTTGCTTGCTGCAATACCCTGACCGATTCCAGGGCCGAGTGTCGAAAGACCAATTGCAATTGCTGCTGCTATAGCGATTAAACCTAAACCTTCCATATTCTGTTCTCCTTTCGTTTTGTAAAAAAGTTATGGGGTTTTTCTTAATTTATTCTTCCTCTTCTTCACAGACCTCGCCGATGTAGATTGCAGTAAGAAGCGAGAATACCAGAGCCTGTACCAGGCCCATCAGTACGCTCAGGAACTGCATAACTACCGGAAGGCCGATAGGAATGAGGTTAAAGAACGCGTTTACTACGGCTTCCTCACCGAAGATGTTTCCGTAAAGTCGCAGGGTCAGTGAGAGAGGACGTACGAACTGCTCAAGGAGCATAATCGGGAAAAGGAACGCAAACGGCTTGAACAGGTGGCCGAAGAACGAAAGTCCGATTCCCTTGCGACCCGTCTTTTCGAAGTTACGGCAGCGTTTCTCGTGGATACCTATAATCTGTACCGCAAAGAATACGACTATTGCCATACCTGCCGTCTGATTTATTGATGACGACGGAGCCGCTATATGAGGCATGTGTCCCGACAACGGGAGCAGGCCGAAATAGTTTGAAAACAGTATGTAAATGAAGAGTGTTCCGACAATCGGGAAGTATTTTTTGTTCGCATACTCGCCCATAACTCCGTCAAAGAAGCCGTGCAAGCCGCCGATTGCCCATTCCGCAACATTCTGAAGTCCGTGAGGTACGAGCTCCATCCTGCGGGTGGCGAGCAGCGCTATAACGATCAGTATTATCGTTATAACTGCACTGGAGCAAACAACATTCACATGTTCGATTCCAATTGAGTGTAACAATGATGTCATGTAATTGCCTCCTCTATTTCACTTTCGAATAAATCTTTTGTATCGAATATGCCTTTCCCGCCAGCGATAAGCCGATTGCCGCAGCAATTATTGTGGCCTCAAACGAAAGCGGCTCTATGGCATGTCTTACAAACAATACGATTAAAAGCACGATGGCATTGATTGCATATCCTATTATCATCCTGCTCACAATCTGAGAGTTTTTGAAGGATACATCGTCCCCTGCCGTCAGCATCTTTCTCCAAAGGAGAATATATTTGAGCAGTCCGCAAAGGGCACCGTATACCGCCCCACAGACCGCACTGATAACATAAATCAATTTACATCCTCGCTAATTTATATTTATGGGCCGAAAACCGTTCAAACAAGCCCGATATATGACAATATAATACCTCAAAATCGTGAATTTTGCAATAAGTTTAGTCTATTGTATTCATTATCGCTTTTGTATACAAAGCCTTTGTCGGCGCTTTGCAGGCCGCAAAACCGCAAAACATCAAGGTTACAGGACTTTTGCACGTTTCCCGGAAATAAAAAAGCGGAAACCGATAAATTGTCGTTTCCGCTTGAAATTTCAGATAGTTTTGCTATTTGACAGCAAACTTGTAATCTGCCGCCTTTATAAAGATGCAAGTTTGTATAAAACCTATACCGAGAGTCTTTCTTTTAAGATCTTTACTATTCTCTCCACCGCATGCCCGTCTCCGTAAGGGTTTGCGGCATGCTCCATCTCCCTGTAGGCATCGGCGTCCGTGAGCAGGGTCTTCATCATTTTGTATATGGTTTCCTCCTCTACTCCCGCCAGCTTTACGGTACCTGCCTCTACAGCCTCCGGCCTTTCGGTTTCCTTTCTTACGACAAGCACAGGCTTTCCGAGAGCCGGCGCTTCCTCCTGGATCCCGCCCGAATCGGTTACGATCAGATAGCTCTTTGCCATCAGGTTCGAGAACGGCTGGTAGGTAAGAGGTTCAATCAGGTGAACGTTTTTCGCTCCCGAAAGGATTCGCCCCGCAATATCTCTAACCTTTGGGTTGAGATGCACCGGATAAACGATTTCAACATCGTCAAACTCGTCCGCAATGCGGCGGATTGCGCCAAAGATGTGTTCCATGTTCTCACCGAGGTTCTCCCTGCGGTGGCAGGTTACCGCAATAACGCGCTTGCCCTCGAAATCGAGAGCCTTCAGTGTCTCGTCCTCAAACTCGTACGGCTTGCTCGTCACGTCAAGCAGTGCGTCAATTACGGTGTTGCCTGTGATGTAGATGTCGCCCTCGTCGATTGCTTCTCTGAGGAGGTTGTCCCTGTTCCGCATCGTCGGTGCGAAGTGGAGATCGGCGATGTGGCCGGTCATCACTCTGTTCATCTCCTCAGGGTAAGGTGAATACTTGTCGTATGTCCTGAGGCCTGCTTCCACGTGGCCGACCTTTGTCTGATTGTAAAATGCTGCCAGTGCGGTCGCAAATGTGGTCGTGGTGTCACCGTGAACGAGCACCATGTCGGGCTGCTCTTTCTTGAGGATTTCCTCGAGCCCCATGATGACGTTTGCCGTGATCATGTTGATGGTCTGGTTCGGCTTCATTATGTTAAGGTCATAATCGGGCACCAGCTCGAAAAGGCTCAGCACCTGGTCGAGCATTTCTCTGTGCTGTGCGGTTACGCAGAGCACGGATTCGATGTCCGGGTCGGCATTCATCGCCTTTACCAGAGGCGCCATTTTGATGGCTTCCGGACGGGTGCCGAATACAGTCATTATTTTCATTTTTGTTCTTCTCCTTTGTGGTCTTTTTCGCGATCCTTTTCGCGTTCTTCCCTGCGCTCGATCTCCTTGACATTTACGCCCTTAAGCGACAGTCTGCCCGAGCTTGCGTCAGTGAGGAAGATATATATGTACATGCAGGCTACGAGAAGGAGTCCCGCAGTCTCCACGTAGAGGTCTCTCGAAAACAGCACCGAAGCGATGCCCATAACAGCCGCAACGCCGTAAAGCATCATAACGCTGCGCCTTTGGCCGAGGCCTGCCGCCATGAGTCTGTGGTGCAGGTGGCCTTTGTCGGCTTCCATAATCGGTCTGTGGTTTGCCACGCGGCGCAGGATTGCAAAGCTTGTGTCAAATATCGGCACAAAGAGCACCAGCACCGGCGCTATCATGGCGATGACCGTCGCCGACTTTGCCACGCCTATGATGGACGTGGTCGCCAGCATAAATCCGAGGAAGAGCGAACCGCCGTCCCCCATAAAGATCTTTGCCGGGTGGAAGTTGTATCTCAGGAAGCCCAATGCGCCGCCCGCGATGGCAAGAAACGCCAGCGCTGCGAGGTACGAGCCGTGTATGTACGATGTGTAAGCCAGACATATCGAAGCAATTGTGGAAACGCCCGCCGCAAGTCCGTCAAGCCCGTCTGTCAGATTTACGGTGTTGCTGATTCCGACAATCCAGAGCACGGTGAGCACATAGGATATCGCCTCGCTGAAGAAGAGGTGATCGATGCTGAACCAGAGCGAAATAAAGCTGATCCTGATTCCCATAAACCACACTACGGATGCGCATACAATCTGTCCGAGGAACTTTACCTTTGCAGGCAGGTTCTTCAGATCGTCGATCACGCCGAGGGCGTAAATCAGCGCGCCGCCCACAATCAGTGCCCAGATTTTGTCCTCCGGCTGTGCAAACCACTGATACATTCCCCTGAGCATCAGATATTTCTGAAGCATAGGGAAGGCAAAGAGCATGGTGATAAGGAGCGCCCCTGTCGTTCCTATGAAAATAGCCATTCCGCCGAATCTCGGCATCGGCTTTGTGTGCATGCGCCTGCTGTCTTTGGGCACGTCAACTGCGCCGATTTTCGGCGCAAGCCAAATAGCAACCGGCGTAAAAATGAGTCCCAGTACAAGTCCCGTCAAAAATACCGACAGGAAGCTTCCATAAAATTCCATTTTGCAATTTTAGGGACAGTCCCCAAATTAGCCTTTTGGGAAGTTTAGGGACAGGTCCCAACCCCTTTCCTTTATCTAGTCCGCATTGTATCCGGCATGCTCGTCAATCATCACGACCTTTAATCCGGCCTCGTCGAGGATGTCTACCGCGAGCTTGTCAGGGTAGCCCTCCTTTACCACAATGCGCTTTATTCCCGCATTTATTATCATCTTTGCGCAGATGACGCAAGGCTGATGAGTCACGTAAATTGTGGCTCCTTCAATGCTTACGCCGAGCGTCGCAGCCTGGATGATTGCGTTCTGCTCTGCGTGGAGTGCCATGCATAGTTCATGGCGTTCGCCGCTCGGAACTCCGAGCTTTTCGCGCATGCAGCCGCCGCGTTCAGCGCAGTGCTTGATTCCGCGCGGCGCACCGTTATAACCGGTCGCAACGATATGCTTGTCCTTTACGATAATGGCACCTACGCTGCGTCTGAGGCAGGTAGATCTCTTTGCTGTAAGCTGCGCCATCTCCATGAAATATTCATCCCAGCTGGGTCTCTCTGACATGTCTTCCTCCTGTTCCGTTTTAGGTAAAAATCCTTAAAAAAATACTTCGTTTAAATACAGCCCCCGCGCCGGAGCGGTAAAGCCTGCCATCGTGCGGTCCCGGCTTTCTATTATATCCTTTACGCTTTCCGGCGTCCGCTTCCCGAGCCCTACCTCAATCAGCGTGCCGGTAATTATGCGCACCATATTATAGAGGAAGCCGTCGCCCGCTATCGCAAGCGTGATTTCCGTGCCCTCCTGCTCAAGCTTAAGGTGGTGCACCGTTCTGACGGTGGTTTCTTTTTCCTCTCCGCCGCTCGCCTGAAAGCACTTAAAGTCGTGCGTACCGACGATGAAGTCTGCCGCCTTCCGCATTTCTTCGAGGGCCGGCTGCTTGCTCATCTGGTAGCAGTAGTTCTTTCGGAAGATGTCGGGCTCGGCCGCCACTCTGATGCGGTAGAGATACTCCTTGCCTTTGGCGTCGAAGCGCGCGTGGAAGCCCGGCGCAGCCTCTCTGATGCTCGTGATGCGAATGTCGCCCGTCTCGTTGTTCTTGCCGCCCGCGAGGTAGTTGTTCGCCGCAATCATAATGCGGTCCACCGGAATCGCGAAACCGCCTCCGAATGTAGCGCACTGCCCATAAGCGTGGACTCCCGCGTCGGTGCGGCTGGTGCCGTCGATGGTTATCTGTTCACCACAGACTTCGCTGAGCACGCGTTCAAGCTCGCCCTGCACGGTTCGCACCCCCGGCTGACGCTGCCAGCCATGAAAGTTTGTCCCGTCGTATGCGATTGTCATAAAGACGTTTTTCATCGTTTCTCTCTGTTTGTATTTTTACTTTTGTTCTTTGCTGTTATATGCTGCGAGCGCATACTCGAGGTCGCTTTTCAGGTGGTCCTTCATCATCTCGGCCGCCTTGTCATAGTCGCCCGTTTTCAGCGTTTCGTAGATTGCAACATGCTGCTTGTGTATGGATTCCATGTTCGGCTCGGTGTAATACATCCAGCTGAGAAGCTCCATCTTTGCTCTGAGTGAGCCGACGATTTCGTCGAGATAGCGGTTATTTGCGTAGTGGTAGAATGAAAAGTGGAATTCCTCGGAAAACCGCTTCCAGCCCAGGTAGTCACCTCTTTCGATGTATTCGTTTCCCGATGCAATCACTTCGCCCAGCTCCGCAAGAAGCGGCTCAAGCAGCCCCTCGTCCTTGCAGAATCTGATTGCCATGGAGTCAAGCTCGCCGGTCATTTTGTAGATTTCGCGAATGTCCTGCTCGCCGAATACCGATACGGTCACGCCGCAGTTTGAATAATATTTTACAAGTCCGTTTTCTGCCAGTCTGGTAAGTGCCTCTCTGATGGGTGTGTGGCTGACTTCGAACCTTTCCTTCAGTATTTTCAGTGTGAGTTTTTTACCGCACGGGATTCGCTGGTAAATGATATCGTCATATAGGATTTTATAGATTTGCTCTGATATAGTCGATTTTCCTGACATATGTCTGACGACCTCCGCCTTATTTTCTCTTAGGGATCGGGCGAATACTCGCGCCAACTTATATTTTATCATCTCGCGCGTTTGTTGTAAATGTAAAATGGTGGGTTTGGTGTGGAGTTTATGTGGGTTTGCAGGCTGTTTGACAGGGACCCCGCCCTCTGCTATATTGAAAGCAGGGAGAGGATTAAAAGGAGATATTATGTTACAATCGGTAAATTTTGAAACTGTAATCTGGGTGCTTTCCATGCTGCCTCTGGGAATATTTTTGGGCTGCAGTATGGTGTATGTATTCAATCATATGCCGGTGGCGTGGCTGTGCGACTACGGCTTACCGCCTTGCGCAGCTTTGGCCCGCACGGAGGAACGCAGAGAAAGGGGCGAACGCGGCGCACAGAGGCTGCCGGGAATGCCGTGGAAGCCGGTGCTGTCGGCTTTCTTTACGGTTGCCGGGATATACATGCTGACTTTTGGCGGACACGGCGGGCTTTTCGTACTGCCGCTGCTGGTCATAATATGGCTTTTGATGATAATCGCCGTAGCTGACGGCAAATACCAGATCATCCCCGACCAGTTTGTCGTCTTTCTGATACTGATGTCCTGCACACTGATTCCTTTCGGAATGCGGATAAAGGACATGCTGCTCGGAGCGCTGGCAGGTGCTCTGGTAATGCTGATTGTCGCTGCTGTCGGGTACTTCATATCGCACCGCGAGAGCCTCGGCTTTGGTGATGTAAAGCTGATGGCCGCGATAGGAATGGTCACCGGGCTTTACCCTTGCCTCGGTATTATGGTGGTCGCCGCCATCATCAGCGCTATGGGCTTTTTGACAGGTATTGTCAGAAAAAAAATCGGTCTAAAGGATATGATGGCTCTCGGCCCATATCTCGCAGGCTGCGCCATCGCAAACCTCATCCTCCTTTAAAAGGCGAATTTGGGGACAGGCACCGATTTGGCGAAAAGGCGAAAAAAGGGACAGGTCAAACCTTATGACCTGTCCCTATTTTTGCGAAAACGCCAAATCGGTGCCTGTCCCCAAATTCGCCTTCTGATGCGCTTTAAGCGAAATAGAGGTTTGTGGTTACATACTCAGGGTCGCTGGTAACATCAATACCGAGGGAGCGGAGCGTATGCTCGTCGTGCTCGGAAAGAATTGCCGTACAGTGAGCCTTGCAGCCGCGGAGCTCCTTTAGCTTTGCCGCTGCCATTTCAGCCGCAGGGTTGGTTGCGGAGGAGATTGTGAGTGCCGAGAGAATTTCCTCGAGGTTTAATGAAGTGCGATCCTGTAGGAGCACATCCACCTTGAGATCCTGAATGCTCTTGAGGACGCTAGGCGTGATGAGAGGTATGTCATCGCCTATTCCCGATATACGTTTTATGGCATTGAGCACTGCTGCGGCAGCTGCAACCATGCGGCGTGAGCTGCGGCCTGTTACGATGGTGCCGTCCTGAAGTTCAATCGCCATTACTACGACATTCTGGAACTTCTCTTCGTCGCAGCGGCGCTTTTGCTCCGCATAGTCACGGGCAGGTGCCACTACCGAACGATCCATCTCTGTCAGTCCCATGGAGTCCATCAGCAGCTTTATGCGTTCCATCGTACCCGCTTCAATCTTTCCCTTTTTATAATCTACCTGCGCAATCATGTAGCGGCGGATAATTTCCTGGCAGGCAGCTTCCTTTACCACCTCATCATCGGTGATTGCAAAGCCTGCTCTGTTAACGCCCATATCTGTCGGTGATTTGTACTCGGACTCTTCACCGGTAATCTTTTCGATGATTCTGCGAAGCAGTGGGAATGCGTCGAGGTCGCGGTTGTAGTTTACTGCCATCTCGCCGTAAGCCTCCAGATGGAAATTGTCGATCATGTTTACATCCTTTAAGTCCGCAGTAGCTGCCTCGTACGCAACATTTACAGGATGCTTCAGCGGCAGATTCCAGATAGGGAAGGTCTCGAACTTTGCGTAACGAGCCTTTACTCCCCTCTTATATTCATGATAGAGCTGTGAAAGTGAGGTAGCCAGCTTGCCGGAGCCGCCGCCCGGGCCTGTAACAACCACCAGCGGTTTTGTAACCTCGATGTAAGGATTTGCACCGTAGCCTTCCTCGGATACGATAGTATCAACGTCCGTAGGATAGCCCTTTGTGAACTGATGCTTGTAGGTGCGAATGCCTCTGCGCTCGAGCTTGTTGATGAACATGTTAACAGCCGGCGCATCGATGTATCTGGTTACAACGACTGAATTAATCGTCAAATCGTACTTGCGGAACATGTCGATCAGACGCAGGGTTTCAAGGTCGTATGTTATACCGAAATCCTGACGGGTCTTGTTTGTGGTGATATCACCCGCATAAATGCAGATAATTATCTCCGCCTGATCCTTCATTTTTTGCAGCAGCTTGATTTTGGCATTTTCGTCGAATCCGGGCAGTACACGCATCGCATGCTTGTCCTGAACCAGTTTTCCTCCGAACTCCAGATAAAGTCGCTGCCCCTGTCCTTGGTCGATTCTGCTGAGAATGTATTTGGACTGCTCTTCAATATACTTTTCTGCCGAGAATCCGATTTTTCTGTCCATCATATTTCACCTCTCTTTGATTACTTAAAAAGCCACCCGTTTTAGGGGTGGCTGTAGTGTCAGTCGTGCGTAGCAACAAAGCTGAAGTTTGCATGTTTTGGCATGTATAAATTGTCTCTCATTTTTTATGTAGTCCTTTCAACTTTTGTCGCACGAAAAATAAAAACAATACACTAATTATACCACGACAAATTGGCTTGTCAAGGAATTATTTCATCAGTCCGCCGAGGATTTCTATCGCCTTTTCCGCCTGGTCATTTGCCGCATCTGTACCGCTTCCGAACGCCATAACGGCCGCATCGAGCATCTTTTGCGTGCTGATGTCTATTACCGCATAAGCGTAAAGTCCGCAGTCGCTCTGGAACTGCTTTAGCGCCGTAATAGTCTTTCCGTCCAGCACTCCGCTGTAGGCGGTGTCATAGCCGAGGAAGCCCAGGCGCTGCTGTGCTGCATATACCGTCAGACTGCTGCTGCCCGCAGTCGGCTTGTCGGTCAGTGTAAGCGGTGCAAACTTCTCAATCTGTTCCGCTGCTTCGGCAAGCTGCTCTTCCGTCAGAGTTCCGCCTGCCACATAGTAGTCAGGTGTAAGCCCGGATGTTGTGATCTTCACGCCCTTGTCGCCCACGAGGAAGTAGTTTGTGCTCAGCTTGAAGCTGTGGCCGTCAACGAGAGTCTTCATGATCTGGCTGAAGCCTTTGCCGTAGGTGTTTGTGCCCACCAGCTTGTAGCCCGCTTGCTGCAGCGTGCCCGCCAGGAGCTCTGCGGAGCTGGCGGTTCCCTTGTTTACCAGGATTACCAGAGGCTCGCTTACCTTGTGTCCGTCCTTTGCCCTGACCTTCAGGTTTACCTTGCCCTGCTCCTCGTACTGCGTAATCAGGCAGCCCTCGAGGATGTAATCGGCAATCTTTTCGGCCTGCTCGGTATATCCGCCTCCGTTATCGCGAAGGTCGATTACAAAGCCCTTTGCTCCGCGGCTCTGCAGTCCTTCGTAAACCTGCTTAAACTCAGTTGCGGTGTCCTGGTCGAATTTGCTGATTAAAATATATCCTATGCCGTCGTAAACGGTCATCGTGCCCGTAAGTGAGCTGTCCGATACCTTTGCGCGCGGGATCGTGTAGTCGTAGTTTTTGCCGTTTCTCAGAACCGTCACTTTAACGGTTGTGTTCTCTTCTCCGCGGAGAACCTTGCTGACAGCTGCGTTATCCCAGCTGCTTACATCCTGCCCGTCAATCGTAACGAAACGGTCGCCCGGCTGCAGGCCCACCTTTTCGGCAGGGCTTCCGGAGAGTAGGTCTTCGATGACAGTACCTCCGTCAACAGTTGTGATGCGTACGCCGATACCCACAAAGGTGTTGTTTACATATTCAGTGAATGCATCTGCGTTTTCCTGCACGTCATAGTACTCGGAAAAGATGTCGCCGAGGGCATCCGTCGCACCTTTATATGCTCCGTCAACAATTGTGTTAATATCTATTTCATCCTTGTAGTTCTGATCCAGCAGATTTATGTACTGATACAGCAGATTCAGTCTGTTTATCAAAAGCTGGTTTCTTTCCTCTTCGGTCAGGTCGGCGTCCTTGAGCTTTACCTGCTCGTCAATGGTGAACTGCTCGGTAGCGCCGTATGCCATAGGCATAAAGACCACAAAGGAAAAGGATGTGATAATCAGAGCGAGAGCTATAATTATTGCTACTAATTTTACTGTGGATTTACCCATTTTATTTTCCCCCTACTCGTCCTATTGCTCGCTGATGGTTATATCGAGTTTGTTTCGTGAAGCAGCCAGTCCGATCAGGTTGATATTGTAATCAATCAGAATCGAGCCAATGCCGTCTTCCGTCAGCTTTTGCTCGTACCTGTTGGTAAGCACCTCCATCTCGATAGGTCCGTACGGCGTCTGGTAAACGCTGTTAAACCTTTTGTCCTTGTTGAACTCGATGACGGTGTATTTGCCCAGAGCCTCTCCGCTACGCTTCATGCGCAGGAATTTATCATTATATTTCAGGCTGGTGTGGCAGCCCTCCATGCCGGAAATCTCACTTTCTTCGTACAAAAGATAGTAAGAACCGTTCCTTTTATATAGTTTGCCCTCGGTTACAAATTCGGTTTCTTCTTCCTCTCCGTCAAAACCAGTTTGCAAACCTTTCAGCTTTAGCATTATATCTTTCATATCCGTAATTAACAATCCTTTCAATCAGCTCCGGATAAGGCACGCCCGCCTCCGCCCAGAGAAGCGAGAACATGGAAAACGCCGTAAATCCCGGAATGGTGTTTATTTCATTCAGGAGTACCTTTCCCGTCTTTCTGTCGATGAAAAAGTCCACTCTCGAAAGGCCGCTGCAGTCGCAGGCCTTGTAAGCAATCTTTGCTATGCGCTGTATCTCTGCGCGCTGCTCGTCTGTAATGTCTGCGGGGATTACGAGCTTTGTTTCCCCGTTATCAAAGTACTTTGAGTGATAGGTATAGAACTCGTCAGAAGGCAGAATCTCACCGATTGCCGCCGTTTCCGGATAGTCGTTTCCGATTACGGCTATTTCCACCTCTCTGGCATCCACAGCCTCTTCAACAACAATGCGTCTGTCGATGCGGATGGCTGCCTCGAGCCCCTTCTTTAGCTCCGCTCTGTCGTGAGCCTTGCTGATGCCTACGGAAGAACCCATGTTTGACGGCTTTACGAAGCATGGGTAGCCCAGCTCGCGCTCGATGCGATCCATAATGCCGTCGGGGTCGTCATTAAAATCCGCGCTGATGAAGGCCACATGCTTGCACATCGGAAGCCCTGCGCAGCGGAATATGTCTCTGGCTATGCCTTTGTCCATCGTAGACGCCGAGCCGGCAACGCCGCAGCCCGCATAAGGAATGTCCAGCATTTCGAAAAGGCCCTGAATGGTGCCGTCTTCGCCGTTTAATCCGTGAAGCACCGGGAACGCAAACTCGCAGACATTCTTTAAGTCACTCGGCCTAAACGGCTTTGCTTCCTTTTCCCACTCTCCGTTTTCGATTTTATCGTAATCGCCCTCGAAAAGCTTCCATTCGCCTGTCTTTGTAATGCCGATTGTAACCGGAGTAAACTTCTTTTTATCTATTGCCCTCAGAACCGAAGCGGCCGACATTTGCGACACTTCGTGCTCCGTGGATTTTCCGCCAAATATGATACCTATCTTTTTCATTTTACAGCTCCTGATGTCTTCCGCGAGGTTATCTGACCTCATCTCCCGGAATTGAATGTGTTTCCTTGATAAATCTGATGAGTCCGTCAATGTGTCTGCCGGCTACCTCTGAAGCCTTTGCGGCATCGCCCGCCTTTATCGCCCGGAGGATTTCCTCATGCTCGTCGATCATGCTCTGCACGATGTCCGAATCGCCGTAATATATGTAGCGAAAGCGCACCACCATCTCCTGCAGCTCCGTAACGAGTGTCAGCAGTGTGGTGTTGTGGGATGCCTCTGCGATTGCTTCGTGGAAACGCTCATCGCACTTAATCAGCTCGCGCGAATCGGTGTTTCTCTTAATTTCGGCCTCGTAAGCCTTTGCGCAGGCCTCGATGCGCTGAAAGTCTGCCTGATTGCCGCGGGTTGCAGCATAGCTTGCAGCGAGCTTGTCCATGTGCTGCCTTACTTCGAGGATGCCGATCATATCAGCTCTGGATACCTGCGAAGTGTATGCGCCGTGGCGCGGCTCCACTACAACGAGACCTTCCTTTTCCAGCTTTTTTATCGCCTCTCTGATCGGTGTGCGGCTGACTCCCATCTTTATTGAAAGCTCTACCTCCATCATCCTGGTACCCGGCACGATATTGCCTGCGAGGATGTCCTGACGGAGCTGGTCGTAAACCACTTCACTGAGAGGTCTGTGTTTCTGTATTTCTAATTTCATTTGGGCTCTCCTTTTTCGTTAGATTGTCCTGACTGCAAATGTTGACTTATTCTTTTTCTTTAGCATGTGTGCCGCCTCTTTGGCCTCGCCTTTGTCCCTGTAAAGTGCGAACACCGTCGGCCCGCTGCCGCTCATCATGACCTTTAGCGGATGCCCCTGGTTTCGAAGCTCGCTCTTTGTCGCCGCCACGGCAGAATTCCTTTTTATCGTATAAAGCTCGAGCAGATTGCCCATCTCGTCAGCGAGAAGCGCATCGTCGCCGGTCTTTATCGCATGCTCTATCACTTCGGCTCTCGGATGGTGGACATGAATGCCGTCCGCTTCCGCCTTTTCAAGCTCTTCATCAATGCCGCCGTAAACGTCCTTTGTGGACACCTTTACGTTTGGCTTTGACAGCACTGCGTACATGTCGAGGGGTGTTGCCGCAGACACTTCCGCGCCCGTCCCTCTGCCTATTGCCGCCGTTATGGCAAGCGGGTCCTTGTTTATATCTCCGCCAAGAGGAAGATTTGTCGCCGCCACAGTCATTACGCAAAACGGCACATCAGCGCCGAGAGGCTCTGCAAGCTCGCAAAGCTGTGCCACACCAAGCTTCAGTCCCCACAGGCGGTTAACCGCATGAAGCACTGCCGCCGCATTGCTGCTGCCACCCGCAAGCCCTGCTGCCACCGGGATTCGCTTTTTGATATCAATGCGAAGCTTGTCGCCGCCGTGACCTGCGCCAAAGCGCTCTGCCATCAGCTGCGCTGCCTTGAAGGCCAGATTTCTCTCGTCGGTAGGCAGGTACGGCCTGTTCGTCGACACTTCGATTTCCACCGTTTCGCGGCTCTGCGAAGATGCCAGCTCGTCGTCTCTGCTCCCGAAAGGGAACCACCTGACCATAACGGAGTCTGCGAGGTCGACGGCCTGCATAAAGGTCTCCACCTCGTGATAGCCGTCTTCACGCTTTCCCCTGATGTCGAGCGATATATTAACTTTTGCAAAAGAGTTTAATACAATCTTTTTCATAATAACAACCGGGGTGCGACAGACGCGCACCCCCATAATCCTATTTGCGTCCTCTGATATATTTGCTTCCCGCCGCCGAGATAGGACGAGGTCCCTTTACTCTCTTTACGTCGGAATTAGCAGCTTCATCTTCGTCAGCCATTAATTCTCCGCTCTTCATGAGCTTTTTCCTGGCGGCCTCTAAATCCGCCTCGTGTCTGGCTGCCCTTTTAGCTTCACTGGCCGCCTTCTTTTCCTTATCCTTCTGGTCCTTTGCAACGATATCCTCGATGCTCTTTCCCGTTTCCTTTGCGACCTTGTACGGATTTACCTTGTCGTCACCCTTTTTTGCCGCCTGCTGCTTTGCCGCTGCACCGCCGCCGTCCTTCTTCATTGCCTTTGTGCTGAAGATGACCATGCCGACCATCATAACGCCCATCATTACCATGTTTACGGTCGTTGCTCTGGTCTGGTTCAATGTTGAAAAGGTAATCTTTACGTCCTCACCGAGCTCTGTGCCGTCAGCGGCAAGAAAATCCGATGATAATGTTACCGTATATTCTGTGTCCTGCTTTACCAGCGCCTGGTTTTCGGTTTCAACCAGTGCCATAGCAAGTCCTTCTTCTTTCTCGCTGTAGAAAAGCTTTACGGGAAGCACTTCGCCGTCGGCATCCTTTACCGTGATGCACTTTGCGTTATGCTTTACGTTTGCTTCATTTAATACAGGCTGATTAAAGTATAGCTTGATGCCGAAATTGTCGATTGATGTGTTCGTTTCGCCGTCATACGGATAGGTCTTTTCTACCGTAAAATTTCCTGCGGCAAATACTACGCCGCTGAGCATCATTACCGTTATCAGCACCAGGCTCAAAATCGCGCCTACTCTTTTCATTTTGTTTCATCCTCCGATAGTCTGTTTTTTTCACGCAAGGTTTTAAAAAACCTCTTTAGTATTGCCGAGCATTCACCCTGCATGATATCGGTCTCGATTTCTACGTGGTGATTCAGCTTTGGCTCCTGAAGGACATTCAGCACAGAGCCTGCCGCGCCCGCCTTTGGATCCATTGTCCCGATGTGAACCTTTTTGATTCTGGACCAGATCATGGCACCCGCGCACATACTGCACGGCTCGCAGGTCACATACATCTCGCAGCCTGTAAGCCTCCAGCCCCCGAGAGCCTTTGCCGCCTGCCTGATTGCCATCATCTCGGCGTGCGCTGTAGGGTCTTTCGAGGTCTCGGTGAGATTGTGCCCTCTGCCGATTATTTCGCCGTCTTTTACTATGACTGCTCCGATTGGAACTTCGCCCAATTTTTCGGATATTTCAGCCTCTTCCAAAGCGTATTCCATATAATTAATCATGACTAATTTAATATATCATAAAGCATGTTCTTTTTCAAGTACAATTAAGTACAAAGCGAGGTGAGCGACAACAAAAACCCCTCACTTGGAGGGGCCTTACTTAGAGGAGTTTACCTGCATCCGTCTTTACACATTGAAGCGGTCGTATTTCTTATAGCAGTCGGTGCAAACCTTTTTGCCTTCGAAAATGCGAATCCAATTCGCGCCGGTGCTTTCACCGCAGCATTCACAGGTGTAGGATTCAAAGATGCGCGCGTGCTCAGGCACCTCAATCTTTGTTTCCTTTACGTCGAACATTTCTTCCTGCTTGCAGTCGGTGTAGTATTTCAGCGTCTCTTCACGGCTCATCTCACCGACAGGCTTTCTCAAAACCAGGCGGACCGATTTGCCTGTCTTGCGGTTATAGAAGGAAAACGCCTGCTTGCCGGTCATATGGAAGAGGAGGTTTCCCTTGCCGATACTGCAGCCCAAAACGGCCTGGATTGCATCAACCCCGCAGGCATCATTTTCCGTAATGCACACAAGCTGCTCATCCTCCGAGAAGGTAATTCCCAGCAGGTCTATAGCATAGAGTGCAGCTCTGAAGCCAATAGTCAGTCCCGGGCAGACATGACCGTGAAATGCGGCCGCCTTTTCCCATAAAGCTTTTTTATCCATAATTTTCTTTCTCCTTTATTTCACGTCCGGGAACGGTATTATAACCGGTACCCCGCCGTAATTCTCAATATGCACATGCATGCCATAAACCGATTCTATATTGCGCGCCGTCATGACATCGCGCCCGCCGCACGCGAAAACCTTTGCATCCTTTAGGAAGAGGAACTTGTCGCAATAACGTATGGCGAGATTTAGGTCGTGCAAAATCGTAATAACACAGATTTGATGCTCGCGCGCAATTTTTTGCACGGTCTGCATTACATCATGCTGATTGCGCGGGTCGAGATTGCTGGTCGGCTCATCGAGCAGCAAGAGCTTCGGCTCTTGAGCCAGCGCACGCGCCAGCATAACCCTTTGCGCTTCTCCGCCCGAAAGCTCGGAAGCGTTTCGAAGTATATATTTCTCGAGCCCCATGCGCTCGATTATCTCCATCGCAATCTGCCTGTCCTCTTCGGTGGTGTCCCACTTGATATAAGGCTTTCTGCCGAGCAGCACCGTGTCAAAGACTGTCATGTTCACAACCGTCGTATTTTGCGGCACATAAGCGATATGCTGCGCCATTTCGCGGTTTGACATGGAAAAAACGTCCTTTTCCGCCACGGTTACCTCTGCGCCGACAGTCGGATTAATTCGGTCGATACACTTTAAGAGCGTACTCTTTCCGGCACCGTTATTGCCGAGCACTGCCAGGCATTCGCCTGCGCCGATGCTAAAGCTAATCCCGTCGAGAACGTTCTCTGCGCCCGCCTTGTAAGCGTAGGTGATATTTTTAACCTCAACCATTGCGTCCCACCCCCTTAAACAGCAGGAACAGGAACATCGGAGCGCCAAGGAACGATGTAAGTGCACCTATCGGCAGAATTACCGGCGCCACCACCGAACGGCCGACCGTATCCGCAAGTATCAAAAGGAGAGCACCCGCAAAGGCGGAAGCCACCAGAAGATAGCGGTAGTCGTTGCCGACGAATCTGCGCATGATGTGCGGTGCCACCAGGCCCACAAAGCTGATGATTCCTACAAAGGATACCGCCGTAGCTGCGAGGAGCGAGCATATGCCCATGCTGACCAGCATTACGCTGCGGGTGTTTACGCCGAGGCTCTTTGCCGTGTCGGCTCCCGCTTCCATGGCATTGTAATTCCAGCGGTTGAACATAAAGTAGAGCATGGAAAGCACGAGTACAATCGTCAGAATCAAAAGCTCGGTCCAGTTGGTACTGCCGAGATTACCGAAGGTCCAGAAAACGATTGCGCCGAGCTTTGTGTCGTCGGTGAAATATTGAAGCAGCGTGCTGCCGCCCGCAAAGAGCGAGCTAATGGCAACGCCCGCCAGAATAAGTCCACCGGGTCCCACGTCTTTCTTAAACTGCGAGATTGCGATGATGACCACCGTTGCAAGTGTTCCGCACACAAAGGCGCACACCGTTACGATGTACGGATTGTTGATGGTGATAGCTGAAGTCGCCGTTGCCGAATTGACAACACCACCGCCAAACACCACTATGCCAAAGGCTGCACCGAATGCCGCACCCTGCGATACGCCGAGCGTCGAAGCCGATGCCAGCGGATTTCGCAAAACGCATTGCATGACAACGCCGGCAGCCGCAAGCGACGCACCGACGAGAATTGCCGCAACAACTCGCGGCAGACGGATGTTTAGGATAGTAGTCCGTGACAGATTGTCTCCGCCGCCGCAAAGTACTTTCATAATCTCCGACATCGGAATCTGTATCGATCCGACGCCGACTGCGTACAGTGCAACAAAAATCAGTGCTATTACGGATATTGCGAGCGTAAGCTTTTTGCGCCCCGCATATCGGTTGTAGGCTAATAGATTTTCGTTGAGAGTTTTGCCCATTTTTAGTCTCCGAGAGTTACCTTACCGTAGCCTGCGCCTGCATCCTTTAAGACTTGGAGATAATCAGGCTCACCGATAAAGAATGTGAAGATTTCAGCTGCCTTTGCATCGAAATCGATGTCGGCAAATGCTTCAGGATAGAGCAGAGATCCTACAAAGTATGAAGAAACGAGAGGAATCTCTACGTTTGACCAGTGATAAGTGGAGTTCGGCCACTGATAAAGCTCGCCGTTCTTTACAGCCTTTAACTGCTTGAAGTAGCCCGGATTGTCCGCATAGTCGTTGCGAACGAGCTCCATGGAGCCTGCATCAAAGAAAATCATGTCAGGGTCCCATGCGATGATCTGCTCGCGGTCTACCATTACGCCGCTTGAACCTGTCTGACCGTTGATACCGTCAGCCACGTCATTTGCGTGGAGGGTTTCGAATACGCTGTAGTTGGTGTAAACGCCGTCAATGCTGTGTGCGCCCTTGAATGTAGCGCCTGCGCCGAGAACGGTCGGCTTACCCTCTTCAGGGATGTCCTTTGTGCGGCTGTCGAGGTCCGCAAGGCTGTCGTTGATATAAGCGATTACTTCTTCAGCTCTTTCGGAAACGCCGCATGCGTCACCGAGAGTACGGAAGCATACTTCGTATTCAGGGCTGAACAGGTTTGCCTCAGGAACGGCAACAACAGGAATGCCTGTCTGGTTCTGAATGTTGTCGGCAACATCCGCTGTGTAGTTGCAGAGGATGACATCCGGAGCCGCCTGGATGATCTCTTCAGCATAGTAAGCGGTCTCACCCATAGCGTCGGTGCCCACGTTCGGAAGCTGTGCCCACTCTTCGCGGTGCGGATAAGCGTAAGCCATAATCGGGCTTGTTGCAATTTCGCACTCGCCGATGCCGACGAACTTGTCAGCCAGTCCGAGGTATACGCACATTCTCGGAGTGTTGCCGAGAGGTACGATGCGTTCAATTGTTGTCGGAATCTCTACCACACGGCCGATGCCGTCCGTAAAGGTCCTTGTCTCGGAGCCGTTGTCCGCAGGTGCGTCTGCAGCTCCGCATGCAGTCATGGCAAATACCATGGTAAGTACCAGTAAAATAGAAAGAATCTTTTTCATTATAATAGCCTTCCCTTTCTGTATTTTATCTTCTTGATTTTCTGTGCGCGCAATTTACACCACGCAAAATCAAGTATAGCAAAAAAGGGAAGGCTTGAGAAACTCCCCGGGGGGTTATTTTCATTTGCTGTGCCGTCATTCTCCGGTGAGAATGTCACCGTCCTCCGACACGCCGATGACCTTTTCGCCGCGGGCGATCAAGTTTTCCGTGTAAGCAATAAGCTCCGGAGTCAGTCTCTCTCCCGGGCAGGCAATAGGTATCCCCGGTGGGTAAGGAATGATTGCGCCTGCGCAGATAAGCCCGGCTGCGTCTTTCAGCGGCACAGGTCTTCCATCCTGCGGCACTTCGCAAAGCTCAAGCGCAGCGTAGGCTTGAATTTTGTCGTCGCTTCGTCTATTTACGATAGGCGCTGCCTTTGATGCCTTCTGCCTTTTAGCGATGTCCTCAAGTGCGGCTGCAATACGCTCGTAGTGCTCGCGTCTGCCGCCGATTCCGGTCATCCCCATCAGGATATTGCCGGTAGTAAGCTCCGCACGAACCCTGTATTTCATCAGCTCATCCTCGAGCATTCCGCCCGTGAGGCCGAGTGCGCTCATGTCTAAATTGAGCTTCGTCATGTCGAGGCGAGGCGTCTTCATGACCTTTAGACCGTCTATTTGCGATAGACGATTCCATACGTATTCCAGGTTCCCCCGCCATCTCTTCGCGAGCTCTTTTCCGTGCTCCGAAAGAATCGCGGCATTGATGTCGAGGCTCGCCATTAAAAGATATGACGGGCTGGAGCTTTCGATCATCTGGAGTCTGTCTTCAAGCACGAGCTTTGACACTCTGTCCGAGCAGAGATTAAGTACCGCAGACTGTGTAAACGAAGCAAGCGTTTTGTGTGTGCTGTTTACGACTATATCCGCGCCGCAAGTCTCGGCGCATTTCGGCATTTCGTCCCATATACCGTCAAAGAGCTTTAAATGCGCTCCGTGGGCCTGGTCGACAATCAGCACCTTTCCCGCAGCGTGAACCGCTTCCGCAATGGAGGCGATGTCCGAGCAGATTCCGTAGTAGTTCGGGCTTGGCAGGATTACAGCGGCTGCGTCAGGATTCTCCGAAAGGAGTCTCTTTATTTCTCCCGTTGCGATTTCGCCTGTGATGCCGCATTCCTCTATCATTTCAGGATAGGCATAAACGGGGCGGATGCTGCCCAGACGCAGCGCATTGAAAATCGATTTGTGCGAATTACGTGCCATTATGATCTTTCCGCCGCGCGGAACTGCAGACAGTATTGCCGCGATGAGTCCCCCGCTGGTGCCGTTTACGAGGAGGTAGGAATCGCGTGCGCCGTAAAGACGGGCGTAGCTTTCGCGTACCTCTTTTATTATTCCTTCGGCTTTGAACAGATTGTCCGCGCCGATGACCTCGGTGATATCGCAGTCCATCATTTTTTCGAGGAATTCGCCGTAACCAAATTCCCTGTAAATTTCTGCGCCTTTATGCCCAGGCATATGAAACGAGGCGTAACCCACATCCGCATTTTCTGTAAGAAAGCCTGTTATCGGAGTTTTTGTGTTTCCCATTCCCGTCCTTTCCAATCTGGGGACAGGCACCAAATTCGCCTTTTTTCCAATTTGGTGCCTGTCCCTAAATTCGCCTTTTTGGTATTAATTGAGGGCAGCCAATGCCTGCCCTCAATCTACTATTCTTTTTTAATCTTTTTCAATATGTCATTTTTACAGATTACATCTGTTACAGCTGCTGCTATTTAGAAATCTTTTCTACGCCGCCCATGTACTTGCGAAGTACTTCAGGGATGATAACAGAACCGTCAGCCTGCTGATAATTTTCGAGAATTGCTGCAGTAGTACGACCGATAGCAAGTCCCGAACCGTTTAATGTATGCACGAACTCCGGCTTTGCACCCTTTTCGGAAGGTCTGAAGCGGATGTTTGCGCGTCTTGCCTGATAGCTTTCGAAGTTGGAGCAGGAAGAAATCTCTACATATCTGCCGTATGAAGGCATCCAAACCTCGATATCGTATGTCATTGCCGAGCTGAATCCGAGATCGCCTGTGGAGAGGCGGACTACTCTGTATGGCAGACCAAGCTGCTTTAATACTTCCTCAGCATCGTTTGTGAGGCTTTCAAGCTCAGCATAGCTGGTTTCAGGCTTTACGAATTTTACGAGCTCAACCTTGTTGAACTGGTGCTGGCGGATGAGGCCTCTGGTGTCGCGGCCTGCGGAGCCTGCTTCAGCTCTGAAGCAAGGAGTGTAAGCGGTATAATAAATAGGAAGCTCAGCTTCGTCGATAATCTCCTGAGCACGGAGGTTTGTTACAGGAACCTCTGCAGTAGGAATCAGGAAGAAGTCCTTCTGAGGAACATAGAACATATCCTCTTCAAACTTCGGCAGCTGGCCTGTACCTGTCATAGCTGCACGGTTTACCATGAAAGGCGGCAGAATTTCAGTGTAATCCTGGTCGATTGTGTGCAGGTCGAGCATGAAGTTCATTACAGCTCTCTCCAGACGAGCGCCGAGTCCCTTGTAAACAGTAAATCTGGTGCCTGCAATCTTTGATGCTCTTTCGAAATCGAGAATGTCGAGATCTGTTCCGACATCCCAGTGAGCCTTTGCTTCGAAATCAAACTTTGTAGGTTCTCCCACCTTGCGGAGCTCTACATTTGCGCTATCGTCCTCACCAATCTGAACCTCAGGATTTGGAGTGTTTGGAACATTCAGGAGCGCGTCGCGGAGATCCTCTTCAATCTGAGCCACCTCTGCATCGAGCTTTTTGATGTTCTCGGAAAGCTCCTTCATTTCAGCCATGATTTCGGTAGTATCTTCACCGGCCTTTTTCTTTTGAGGGATGAGCTTTGAAACCTGATTCTGCTTGCTCTTCATAGCCTCTACCTCTGCGAGAACCGCTCTGCGCTTCTCATCGAGTGCAGGAATCTTGCTGATGCCAAAATCGCCCTTGCATCTTCTCTCAACGGCAGCCTTGACGCCCTCATAATCTTCTCTGATGCGTTTAATGTCTAACATTGTATTCTCCTTAGTATTACTTGTATTTATTTTATGTGGCGGCATGGGCTACCGCCTGCCTGATTTAAAACAAATTCTTTTCGTACATCGCGTAAGCCATTCTGAGGTCATCAACCATACGCTGACACTCAATCTGAAGGTCTGATGCAAGGTCATACGCCTCGGCATCGAGCGCTTCCGTGATGCGTGTAATCATCGAAGTTCTCTCGAGACTGTCGCGTCCGATAGCGTCGCGCAGCTCTGCAATGTGCATCCAGTTTGCTACATCGTAGTTTGTGCAGTCATTGTCATTGTGCTTTTTGCGGCACCTGCGGATGATTTCCATAGTGTTCGGAAGTATTCTGTTGCGAAGCTCCAGCGCCCACTGGTGGATGGTCGCTTCCTTGTACGACTCAAGAACCAGCTCGGTCATTACGTCGTCGCGCTTGAAAATCTCAAGGCGCTCCGGATACTTCTCGAAAGCGTTGATATTTTCCCAAACGGTGCGCGGTGCAATGCCAAAGAGCTTGTCGCGCTCCTCCGGTGTGTACTCTTCGAAAACGTCACACTCGCTGCGGTACTCTCTGTCTCTTTCGAGGTAGAAGTCCTCTTCGCCGTACTTCTTGCTGATGCTTGCCAGAAGATCTTTTGGCGTCTTCTTTGCCTCGAGCGCTGCTTTTATACCGTCGAGCATAGCCATATATCCCGCTGCGATAACCAGATAAGTGTTGCTGCGCGGGTTAGGCGATCTCAGCTCAAAGCGCGTCGCCATCGAAGAGCTGGAGTCTCTGACCAGTCCCACCAGTACTGTACGGTTTCTCGAAGGCACCTCTACGGCACGTCCGAGAGAGGTTACTATACAAACCGGCGCTTCAAAGCCCGGCTTTAAGCGGTTGAACGCATCGTTTGTCGAGCTTACGAAAGGATTGATTACTTCGTAGTTCTTTAATATGCCTGCCAGTGCACCAAAGCCGATAGGGCTCAGGTAATCTTCCTTTGGATTAAGCGCTGAGAAGAGGTTTACCTTGCGGCCGTCCTTCAGGCTTACGGCAATTCCCATGTGGGTATGCGCACCGCTTCCGGCTACGCCCGGCACAGGCTTTGCCATAAAGGACACCTCCAGGCCATGGCATCTGAATATGTCTCTTACGACATACTTTACCATATTTTCGTTGTCCGCTGCCTGCATCGCATCGGCATATTTCCAGTCAATTTCGAGCTGCTCCATTACGTGGTCGTAATTTCCGGAGTTGCCCATCTTTGCCTTTACACCGCCTACTTCCTTGTGTCCCATCTCCATCTCGAATCCGTAACGGTCGAGAATAATGAGGGAATCTTCAAGGGCGGTGCGGACCGGACCGATAGTTCTCTTCCAGTACTGCTCTTTCAGAATCTGAGCTGTTGAAAGCTGCTCGCGGTCTGCTTCATCATCCGGTGTCTTTACCCAAAACTCCAGCTCTGTGGCAGAGGTCAGGATGATGTCCTCAATATCGTCTGCGCTGTCAATCGGCAGGTACTCGCAAACGTATGGGTTGTCTTTGATCAGTTCCTTCAGATCTTCTTTGAAGTTCTTTATCGCATCCCGGAGGATTACCCTGGATCCGACCTCGTTTGTGTCGTTGTGAAGCAGAAAAGCCGGAATGCGAAGCGTTCCGATTGGAAGGCCTGTGGCTCTGTCTATGTTTTTATAGTTGTAATCCACATACCAGTTGACTTCGGTATCCGGTATGATATCTACCTTTGCGTTATTCAGCTGCGCTATCTTTGGCAGCACTACGCTGGAACCGTCTGTCTGGACACCGTGCTTTAAGAGGTTGTCCATATTTTCCAAGAAGAGTCTTACCGGTATCTTTTCGTCGGTATCGTTACCGCCGAGGTCGATTCCCACGATAGAGACGAACTCTATCTCGGGATGCGCCTCGAGCAGTGTTTTTATTTCTTTTTTACTGTGTCTATCTGCCGGAATGGTAAATAGCATTTTATCATAATCAAACTCCAGCATATTTTCCTCCATATAGTCGTTAGTCTTGTTTAAGCAGCAGGTTCAGCTGCGGCCTCCGGCTCTGCAGCGGCCTCTTCAGTACTTACGCCTTCTGAAAGCTGCGTAAGGTAAGACTGAAGCTGGTCGAGATATGTGCCGTAAGCTGCCCAGTTGCCGTTTTGCTGTGCCTGTACAGCCTTGGTGTAGGCTTCGTTAGCCTTTTCAATGAGCTGTGCCTGGCTGTAGCCGCCATCCTCAGGGGTTTCGATGTCCGTGCCGGATGGTGTGCCCTGGTTGCTGCCGTCGCTTGCGCCAAAGAGGGAAATCAGTGCTTCCTCGAGAGTCTCTTCGTATGCAATCCTGTCATTGTATGCAACGATTACTCTCTTTACCTCAGGGATAGAGGAGTTTGTTGCTTCCAGGTAAACAGGCTCTACGTAAATCAGAGAGTTCTCGATAGGAATTACGAACATGTTACCACGGGTGTAGGTAGAGCCGGATGAATTCCAGAGCGAGAATTCCTTTGAAATCTCGGTGTTCTGGTCAATCTGCGCCTCTATCTGTTCAGGACCGTAGATAATCTTGTTCTTTGGCAGCTGATAGAGAACCAGCTCGCCGTAGTGTTCGCCGTCGTTACGCGCAACGAGGAGCGACATCATGTTCTGCTTGTCCATAGGCGTATAAGGAATAGTGTTTACAAACTCTGCCTGTGTTTCGCCCGGAAGCTTCATGATGTAGTAGTTTGGCGACATCTGCTGCTTTGTGATGCCGTAGATTTCATTTGCAATTGCCCATTTATCCTCGTTCTGATAGAATACCGCAACATCTTCCATGTGGTATCTCTGGTATACGCTCGCCTGAATCGAGAAGAGTGCGTTAGGATATCTGAGGTGAGCTCTGAGCCCTTCCGGCATCTGATCTATACCCTTGAACAGTGCAGGGTAAATCTTTTGCATTGTCATCGCGATAGGATCCGTTTCGTCAACGATGTAGTAGTCCGTAGTGCCGTTATATGCGTCAATAACAACCTTTACGGAGTTCCTTACGTAGTTGATGGATGTATCGCTTGCATAAGGCTCGGAGTAAGGATAATTAGAGCTGGTTGTGTATGCATCGATTATCCAGTAGAGCTTGCCGTCAACAGTTACCATGTACGGATCCTTTTCGTATGAAAGGTAAGGCATGATTGTGCTGACTCTCTTTGTAACGTCTCTGTTAATGATAATCTTTGAATCGCTGGTGATGTTGGTTGAAACCAGAATCTTCAGCTGCTGCTCTCTGACAGTGAACATGAATCTGTTCAGCAGGTTCAGCTTGATTCCCGCAGTTCCGTCGTACTGGTTGTACTTGTTGCCTGCGCCGTCAGGATAGTCGAATTCCTGTTCGTTTGTGTTTACGAGAATATAGTTGTCAGTCAGCTCGCCGAAATAAATTTCAGGTCTGGTGATCTGAATCTCCGGAATATCCGATTCCGGCGGAATGTTCTGGATCAGCATATCCGGCTGGCCGGAAGCTGTAATCTTGTCTACTCTTGAAAGAGTGATGCCGTATCCGTGAGTATACTTCAGGTGTCTGTTCAGCCATTCCTCGCTGATCTTGCTCTCGTCGATTTCACGAGCGGAGAGGAATACCTGGGTATATTCACCGTCGATCATATATCTGTCGACATCAACACCGTTAAAGGTGTAGTACTGTCTGATTGACTGAGTCTGGTTGTAGAACTTCTTTGTAGGCTCGTAGTCGTTGATTCGGATATTGTTTATGGTCTCCGGATTGTTTTCGATGTCCGTCGCAGTCAGGGAGCTTACAGAAGCAAAGTTTCTCGTATCAACCTCGTCGAGTCCGTAAGCATACTGCGTGTATTCGATGTTTCTTTCCAGATACTTGCTTTCCTTGTTGATCTCGTCAGGCGATACTACGTAGTTCTGCACAAGAGCTGCCGCTCCGGTTCCCACGAGCCCTACCGCAATCATCAGTACCGGTACTGTAAGCGAAACAAGGACGCTGCGCTTTGATACGCCTATCACCAAAGTGAATGCCGCAACAACAGCCAGTCCCATAATTATTCTGTACATCCACAGCGTAACGTTTACATCTGTGTAGCCTGCGCCGTACAGCACGCCGGTGCTCGAGTAGAGCAGGTCGTACTGGCGAAGGAAGAAGCTGATGCCCACCATCAGGAAGAAGATGATGCCCAGCACAGTAAGCTGCTTGCTTGCGATGTTCAGAAGGTGCTTGAAGTTGCCATCGTCGAACTGCTTGGTCTTTCTGCGTGAGCCTGCTTTTTTGCCTATGTTCTTGCCGAACTTCTTGAAGGCGTCCTCGAAGGAGGAAACATTGCCGCCGAAGCGCTCTTCCTCGTCGTACTCTTCGGAATCTACGTCAGTGCCGTACTGAGGACCGTCGTCTTCGACTTTCTCGAAAATCTGAGGCTTGCGCAGCGAAATCAGAGTCATGTAGTAGACTACGGTAAGCGCAGCGAACGCCACGATGACGAGCATCAGGATGTCGTTTAATGTCTTGATGAAGTCGAGCTTGAAGATGTAGAACGAAATGTCGTGACCGAAGAGTGGGTCGTCGATATCGAATTTTGTGCTGTTAAAGAATTCCAGCGCCTTGAACCAAAGGTTCTTTGTGCTCAGGTAGGTTACAATGGCACTGAATACTGCCGAGTAGCCGAGTCCTGTCAGGCGGAAAATCTTTTCGTTTGGTGTGTCGTTTGATGCCACCTTTTTGTAGTATCCGCGCTTTAACATCATCAGATACATGTAGGACAGCAGCAAAACAACCACAAATACAGGTATTCCTATCTTTAGCTGCGTAAAGAGCTTTGTGAAGAATACACTGATATACCCCAGTTCTCTGAACCAAAGGAAATCGGTAATGAAGTTAATCAGCGTCATGAAAAGTCCGAACAGGAGAATCAGGACAACGATTATCACTTTTACCTTTGCACCGCTTTTTTTCTGTTCCAAATTACTAAACCTCCGTTAATCTCTATTTACTGCTCAGTGTGTAGCATTCAGCTACCTTGAGCTCAAAGTTTATATCTGCGAGATAGTAAACCATTTCGTAAGTTGTTGTAGTTATCTCGCCCTTCTTTGAAGTAGTCGTAATGGTTTCTCTGTCCCAAACGAGGAAGCCTCCGGAAACCTCTCTGATTTCGCCGAGCGCGAGCTCCTTCATAATCTTTTCGGAAGCTCCCACGCTGGCCTTTTTGCAGTTTGCATATACCTTGCTGTCAGGAGCGATCAGCGTGAATACCGTCTCGTCTCCGCTGTTGATATAGTCAATCCAAAGCGAATTGTACTTTACCAGCGTGTCGGCAACCGCCATGTCGGAGTAAATCGGGGTCTGATTCAAATCTCTGTACCAGATATTGTACTCGAGAGGCTGGGATTCTGTGATTCTTTCCTCTTTGTAGGTTTCCGTCGGGTTGTAGCAAAGGTTTTTATCTGCCTTTATGGTAACGATGTTCGTGTTAAAGTTCTTTGCATGCTCAACCAGCTGTGTAAGCGGGAAAGGGGTTCCTTCTTTAGCTGCAGGCTCGTCTTCGATTGCTGCATCGGTAGTCGCCTGATCGTCTGCAGGCGCCTCGTCCTTTTCAGACTGACCGACCTGTAAAACGATGCCGCTTAGATTTTTGTTTATGAACTTTGCAAAGCCGCTTTCCGGCATCAGCTGCTGGACGCCTATTAGGACCAGCTCCATACCCAGCAGAATTGCCGCTATTATGATAAGCGCTTTCAGCACGCCGCCCTTTCTTTCGCCGTCTTCTCCGTCTGCGCCTTCGTCGTCGCTATCTGCATCACCGTAGCCGCATTCCTCATCCGGATGGCCGAATATCAGGTCAAACGGATTTGGTTCGGGTTCTGTTGGCGCCTCCGGTTCGGGCTCAGCCTGTGCCGGCTCTTCCGATGCGGGTTCTGTTGGTGCCTCCGGTTCAGCTGCAGGTTCGGGCTCTGCTGCCGGTGCCTGCGCCTCCGGTTCGGCTTCGGCCGGTGTCGGCTCTGTTGGTGTGGCCTGTGCTTGCGCCTGCTGTGCCGCCTTTTCCCTGCGACGGCGCTCTTTTTCTATTTCAAGCTCGAGAACATCCTTTTCGAGCTCCTTTGTATCGAACCTCTTCATCAGGCTTTCGTTATCCATGACGGCGTTCATCGCTTCGGACTTTTCATCCTTTTGAGTTTCGATGGATTTTCTTTCAGCCTCAGCATTCTTTAAATGCTGAACGGGATCGAAGATTGATCCTGTTTCCTCCTTTGGCGCCTCTTCTTCAGGCTCCTCAGGGACTGCCGGCTCGCCGCTCTTTATCGCCTCAAAGAAGCCCGTGAAGCGTTCTTCTGTTGTAGCCATCGGGCGCGGCTGCTCTTGCTCTTGCTGCGCTTCGGCTGCAGGCTGCTTTTGCGGCGGCTGCGGCTCCTGTGATGCGGCCGGCTCCTGCTCCGGCTTGCTGTGAATTGCGGCCATGCTCTCTACATCGATTCTGGAAGAAATTGCGTCCCAGTCGATTTCGGTGCCTTCCTTTATCGCCTTTTGTATTTCATCAACCTTTGCAGCGGCCGCAGGTGTGGCAGCGGCCTGTCTGCCACGGTTTACTCGCTCGTATTCGCTGTCGAGAAGCTTCTGGTATTCGTCGAGTTTTTGGTTGAACGTGTAGAACTTCTCGATTTTCGCAGTGCCTTTTGCCGCTGCGGTGCGCTGCATGTCTCTGTTTATGTCGGCTTCGGTGAGCGGCTTTATTTCCTCTTTGCGTTCAATTACCGGAGTCTTGCGGCCATCCTCGTGCTTTTCGTAAATTTGCAGCTTTTTCCAGTCGACCTCATATTCGTCGTTGGTCTTTGGAGTGCGCTTGAAATCTTCGACATTCCAGGTGAACTCGCTTTCTTTTGGCTTCTGCGGCTGCGGCTCGGTCTGCGGCTGCATCTGCTCTTTCGGTTCAGGTTCGAACTCAGGTATGAACTTGGTCGGCTTTGGCGGCTCCTGCGGAGGCTGCGGATTCTGCACATAAACGGTCTGCTCATATCCCGGCGGCATCACCGGTGAGTATGTGCTTTGAACCTGAGGTATGCTTAAATCTGCTTCTATTGGCAATCTGTTGCCGCAGTTGCTGCAGAATATATCTCCGTTTCTGGCTGCTCTACCACACTTGTTGCAATACATTTGCTGTCTCCTTCAATAAATCCTTTAATCAGGGAATCAGGCCTTTATACTTGCCTCTATCTCCTCTCGGGTGTAAACCTTTCCCGTTTTATCTCTGTTACAATCCCGCGTCATGTATTTCAATGGGCGGAATTCGGTGTCCTGTCTGTTTTGTTCCGGCATCACATCTGCAATCGGCTTTGCGGCCTGTACTTCTGCGGCCTGCTGCGGCTGCAGGGAAGCTTGCTCCGAGCTGTAAGCCTGCTGCGGCGCGTACTGCGCGGTTTGTGCGGCTTGCTCTGCTTGCACGGTCTGCGTGGCCGGCTGCTGCACCAGCACTGTGGCACTGCCCGACTGAACCAGTACTGTCGGCTGGGCGGGAGTCTGAGGCTGAGGCTGTGGTGGCATCTGGGACCTATTTTTCGCTGCTTCCTCGGCGGCTCCGCTGAGCTCTGATCGGATTTCATCAAGCGTTTCGCTGATATGCTCCAGCGTTTCGCTGTGGTCGTTTACTTTCCAGTACCAGAGTTTTGCGCTTCGGAGGATTAGCCACAACACAAAAATCAACGCTACCGCGCCCACTAAAACGAAAGGTGTGTCCGGGTAGGTTGTCAGTATTTCTTGTATTTCTTGAAGCCAGCTGTCATTCATAGTCGGTAGTTGCTTTCCCCCTATACATATAGATAGTTTATTTTACCATAGAATCTTTGATTTTTCAAATGTTTTCAAAAGTTCGTGAGGGGTTGTTGCGGAGGGTGAAAGCTGTAATCTTTCTACTCGTTTATTTGGATTATTCGGATTTGGATTATTTGGAATTTAGCCGTGACGGTGACTATGGGCTTTATGTTTTTTGTTTCCGACTCCGAATTCGGGCAATTTAGGGCAAATTTATAAAAAAGTTGTTTTTTCTTGTTGACAAAACCCTTGTCCAATGTTATATTACTTATTGTGCCGATTGGCTCAATTGAGTATGCGTGATTAGCTCAGTTGGTAGAGCACCTGACTCTTAATCAGGGTGTCGTGGGTTCGAGCCCCACATCGCGTACCAAGGAAAAAACCGCTGAATTATCAGCGGTTTTTTTATTTCACAGATGTTCACGCACAATTTCGAGGACTTCTTCCTCGCCGGATTCGGCCGTCCAGTCGCTCGAGATAAGGCGCTTTATGAGGTCGTACATCCAGCTGCGGTAATACTCTATTACAGCATTTTCTGTATCACAATCGCAGCCGCCTCCGAGTTGAAGATTCTTTTTTATTTGCTCAAGATCACTTTCCCCATATTCGACGTCTATCATGCAGCGTTTCCGCCACTCATCGCCGTTTTGGTCATAAACGCCCACCTTTACGTGGTTAAAATACGGCGACTCCGGAATCAGCTTCAAGACTTTTATATCATTAGCTTCCATACAAACTCTCTTTCTCCTGTCATTTTCCTGCCATCTTTCAATTATTGCCTACATCGTAACTGTAAATCGGTATGTCTTTAGACCTGTCCCTAAATTAGCCTTTTTTCCACTCTGGGGACAGGCACCAAATTCGCCTTTTTTCCAATTTGGTGCCTGTCCCCAAATTCGCCTTGTCCCCAAATTCGCCTAGCGAGATGCCATTGCGTTCTTATAGAGGTAGGTCACTATATCGCATCTCGGCGCAGCGGTGCTTGCGTTCGATGCCTTGCCCGCAAAGCCTGCACTGATCATGCCGCGCTCCTCGGCCCACGCAAATGCGGCCTTGTAGTACGTATCGCCTAATTGCGATGCGGCCGTAGCGCTGATGTTTGAAGGCTCAGGCTCACCGTTTGCGCGCCATGTAAATGTCAGAACCTGTGCCTGTGTGCACCTGTTCTTCGGGCTGAAGGTATTTGCAGAGGTGCCCGTGGTAATCCCCTTTTCTACGCCCCACAGCACTGCCTTGTAATAATAGTCGCTCGGCTTTACATCGTAGAACGGATTTGTGTTGCTTGTCGGCTCGGGGCTTCCGCTTGCTCGCCAGAGGAAGGTAAGAGTCTGGCCGCGGTCGCAGGTGCCCGCCGGGCTGAAGGTGTCCTCCGAAGTACCGGTGGTGATGCCGTTATAGTAAGCCCACAGCGCCGCATCGTAAAAGTACGTCCCCTTCAGCACATCCTTGAACGGATTTTCCGCATCCTGCGGTACCGTTACCGTAGGCACCGGAATCGGATCGGTAGGGTCTGTCACTACTGCAGTTGTTCCTGCCGGCAGTTCGATATAGTAAAGCTTGCCCGCCTTGTCCGGCGCCTTTGACACCAGATAAGCAAGCTTGCCGTGCTGCAGTGCGATTCCGTAGATGTTGCCCTCGCTTCCGCTGTAGGTGAAGACTGTTTCGGTCTTTCCGTTTGACGGATTTACGCTGTAAATCCTGCTTGCATCGTTTACAAGAAGCAGGTTGTTCGCATAGGCAAGCGCCGAGTAGTTGTCTGTCCAGTAGGAGTTTGACTTTCCGTCCACCTTCCACTGCGTATCAAAGCTTGCGAGCGTTTTGCCCGCCTCGGTCTTTATGCTCAGCTTCTGAGAAGTGCTGCCCTTGTCCGAAATCTCCGGCTTGCAGTATTTGCCGGCCGCCGTATAGACGATCTGTGTGCGGGTGCCGTCCCAGAGTGCGCCGCTGTCATAGCGTGTGTCAGGTGCGGCTTTTCCCGGGTTTGTAACGCCGGAAAGCGCCCAGCCGCTGTGGCCTGTCGAAGCTATGCCGCTGTCGGAGCGCAGGAAGTTATCGTGGTTTACGCGGCCGATCATGTCGGGAACAGGATCGTCCCAGGTAACATCCACATGGTACCAGACGCCGTCAATCTTTACCTCATTCCAAGCGTGCGCAATTGAATCGCTGTCGACGAAGATGCACTCGAGGCCTGCGCGGTTGCACAGATCCTGATAGGCAAGCGCATATCCCTGGCAGACCGCCAGATGATCAACAAGCGCACCGTAAGCTGTGTAGTCTACGGCAGGCACGGTATTTGCCGCATAGTTTGCCTGATCGTAAACGCAGTTAAGCGCGAGGTAGTCGTGGAGAACGAGCGCCTTTTCCATATCCCTCATGCCGCTTTTAACCTGCGAAAGAGCGTCCTTCACCGCAGTCGCATAGGCGCGGTTATATTCGCGCATGCCTGTCTTGGAGAAAGCATCGCAGTAAGAAAGAGTCAGCTTCGTTACCACCCTGCTTGCCGGATTGTACGAGCAGCTGTAGGCTCTGTTCACATGGAACTCCTCCGGGTGCTTGTGCCAAAACTCGTTTAGCACAGAGCTGATTTCGTCAACCTTTATTCCGTACGAGGTAATGTCTATCGATGAGTCCCAGGCGCCGTAGGCTGCCAAAAGCTCGTCCTCGAAATCGCTACTTAAAGATGCCGCATATACATCGCCCGGCAGGCCGGCAGGCACCGCCATAAGGCAAATCATTGCCGCAATCAGCACTGTTCCAATTAATCTCTTTATTTTACTCATAATGTCTGTAGCCCTTTCTGTTACTAATTCATCGTTTATTTGCAATAAACATTTTAGGGACGGATTGCCCTTCAACCTGTCCCTAAATTTCCCTTTTTTCCAATTTGGGGACAGGCACCAAATTCGCCTTTTTTCCAATTTGGTGCCTGTCCCCAGATTAGCCTTATAGCAGCTCCGCTGTCAGAGCGTCGAGCTTTGCCTCGGATTCTGCATTTAGCGCGCCCTTTATCGTAACGACGTTCTCTGCGAAGGTGATGCCCTTGCAGCCCTCGAGCATTGCCTGCATCTTTTTGGCCGCAACAGGACCCCATGCGCCGTTTTCGATTAGCGCAACGGTGCGACTTTGGAACGACCTGTCAAGCAGATGATTTATGTAGTCCTTCATCGTAGGGAACATGTCGCCGTTATAGGTGGTCGTCGCAAGGACCACTTTTCCAAAGAGGAATGCATCCGCAACAGCCGCAGACATATCGTCACGCGCAAGGTCGTAAACCGCAACCTTCGGGCAGCCCTTGCCCTCGAGCTTTTCTGCGAGAATCTCCGCCGCATGGCGGGTGTTGCCGTAAACCGATGTGTAAGCTATAACTATGCCCTCCTGCTCCACCGAGAAGGACGACCATTTATCATAAAGATCCAGATAATATCCCAAATTCTCGCTAAGCACAGGGCCGTGAAGCGGGCAAATCTGCGCGATGTCGAGGCCGGCAGCTTTCTTGAGCACTGCCTGCACCTGTGCGCCGAACTTCGCCACGATGCCGATATAGTAGCGGCGGGCTTCGTCAGTCCACTCTTCGTCAGCATCCATCGCTCCGAACTTGCCAAAGCCGTCGGCCGAGAAGAGAAGCTTGTCCTCTATGTCGTAAGTCATCAGCACCTCCGGCCAGTGAACCATAGGCGCGCCGATGAACTGTAAGGTATGCCCGCCGAGCTCCAGCTTGTCGCCCTCCGCCACAGTGAGGCTACGACCTGCGAAGTCTGTGCCAAAGAAGCCCTTCATCATCGGGAAGGACTTTGCCGAGGAAACGATGGTTGCCTGCGGGAACGCTTCCATGAAGTCGGCGATGCTGCCGGAGTGGTCGGGCTCCATGTGCTGAACCACGAGGTAGTCCGGTGTGCGGCCGCCGAGGGCTTCGCGGATATTGCTGAGCCACTCTTCCGTGAAATGGCCGTCGACGCTGTCCATTACAGCGGTCTTTTCGCCTAAGATTACGTAAGAGTTGTAGCACATGCCGGCGGGCACATCAAACTGGCCCTCAAACAGGTCGATGTCATAATCGTCCACACCGACATATTTAACGGTGGCGGTTATATCTTTAAGCTTCATTATTTCAGTCCTTTCTTATTTTGCCTTTGGGCCTGCTTCTACGATTGCCTTGTCCATGTTTGGATACTTCTTTGCAAAGTTTTCCTGGTACATCTTTGCAAGCTTGTTTGCCTGCTCATCGTATGCAGCCTTGTCTGCCCACATTCCGCGAGCGTCGAGCATTTCATCCGGAACGTTCGGGCAGCTGGTTGGGTAGTCCACATTAAATACGTCGTGATGCTTGAACTCAACCTTGTCAAAATCACCGTTTAATGCGGCCGTAACCATTGCTCTGGTGTAGGAGAGCTTCATTCTCTTTGCGCCGTCAGCTGCACTGCCGCCTGCCCAGCCGGTGTTTACCATGTAAACCTTTGTGCCGTACTTGTCGAGCTTTTCGCCAAGCATCTTTGCGTAAACGCCCGGATCCATCGGCATGAACGGCTCGCCGAACAGTGTCGAGAAGGTAGGCTGCGGCTCTGTAACGCCGCGCTCTGTGCCGGCAAGCTTGCTGGTGAAGCCTGTTACGAAGTGGTACATTGCAGCGTTCTTGTCGAGTCTGGAAATCGGCGGAAGTACGCCAAAAGCATCTGCAGTAAGGAATACCACTACCTTTGGCACGCCGCCCACGCCCGGAATCTGGGCGTTGTTTATATAGTGAACAGGGTAGCCGACACGAGTGTTCTCTGTGAGGCTGTTGTCGGCAAAATCGAGCTTTCTTGTTTCAGGGTCCATGATAACGTTTTCTACCAGTGAACCGAACTTGATTGCGTTGTAGATATCAGGCTCATTCTCCGCGGAGAGGTTGATGCACTTTGCATAGCAGCCGCCTTCGAAATTGAATACGCCGTCAGGTGACCAGCCGTGCTCGTCGTCGCCGATAAGCTTGCGCGCAGGATCTGCGGAGAGAGTTGTCTTGCCTGTGCCGGAGAGGCCAAAGAAGATGGCTGTCTCGTTTGTTTCCGGATCCATGTTTGCGGAGCAGTGCATAGGCAGAACGTTCTTCTTTGTCATGACGTAGTTCATTGTGGAGAAGACGCTCTTCTTGATTTCGCCCGCATAAGCGGAGCCTGCGATTACGATCAGGTGTGCTTCGTAGTCGATCATGATTGCAGCTTCGGAGTGGATGCCCTCGAGCTCAGGGTCGCACTTAAAGCCCGGTGCGCAGAGGATTGTGTAGTCAGGCTCGCCGTAGTTTGCGAGCTCTTCTGCTGTAGGTCTGATCAGAAGCTGGTGGATGAACATGTTCTGGCTTGCGAGCTCATTGATTACTCTGAACTTCTGAGTGTATTTTTTGTCAGCACCCGCAAAGCCGTCGAACACGAAGATTTCTCTGTTCTGCAGATAAGCGCAGAGCTTGTGACGTATGGAGTCAAATTTTTCTCTGGTGATAGGCTTGTTGACCTTGCCCCATGCGATTTCGTCGTGAACTGCCGGTGTATCTACGATGAACTTGTCTTCAGGTGATCTGCCGGTGTATTTGCCTGTAGTTACGACCAGTGCGCCGTTTTCGCAAAGCAAGCCCTCGCCTCTGCGGAGCGCCGCTTCTGTCAGCTGCGCAGGGTTTAAGTTGCGATAAACCGCCTTTGGTGCGATAATCCCATATTTTTCAATTCCGTATGTTTCCATTGACTCTCCCTTTCTTTCAACATTCATAGTTTATTTACGATATACGAGTATTTTTTCTATTTGAGGTTCTCTGCTTCGAGAATATATACATCATAAGTGGTCGTTCCCCACTTCATGAACATATAATAATCAACTTTGCCTGCATCTCCACCGTTGAAGGTTATAGTGTGTTCTCTATTGTCGATTTTAGATGTTTTGATAACTGCAGTTCCCAAAGCCGCATTTGAACTTATTACCGTATCCGTAGGTTTCAATTCTGCAATATTAACTGTTCTGGTATTGCTGTATGATGCATTTCCTTGAACAACGGTTTTATCGTTATAAATTGCATAAATCTGATAAGAGTTTATTGCCTGAATTGAATGCCCGCCGGCCCAGGAATCACCCTTTGAGGCTGAGAAATATGCAGGGTCGGAGCAAAGGTAATAGTAAACCGTGCCTGTTGCATACTGCTTGATTACATTGTAATACTTGCTGCCGTAAGCCTGCTGCTTTACAGGTGCCGCAGGGTCGATAATCGGTGCCTCAGGGTAAACTCTGAGCGATTCGACGATCATGCGGGCGAGAACTGCGCTTGCTTCCGCTCTGGTAACTGTGCCGCCCGGCTTGTATGTGCCGTCGTTGTAGCCGGTGATGAGTCCGGATTCGCATGCCAGCTTTACCTGCGGGCTACACTTTGCTATGTCGGAGAAGTTCACATATGCTGCGGTCTGCTCCATCTTTGCGAGAATGCCTTCAGTGTAGTAATAAGCTGCACCTTCAGCGAAAACCGCAACCTTTGCCATTTCGTCTCTGGTGATGGCGCGGTCGTAATCCTTTGCGGTGAAAATCGCCTTGTCCTTTGTTGTGTCGCGAGTGATACAAAGCTCTGCGGCCTTGTCCATATAGCCGCTTGCCCAGTGCCTGCCTGTTGCCGCTACGGTCTGTCCACCGTTAGCCAGCTGAACCACTACCTTTACAAACTCTGCAACTGTGATAGTTTTCTGCGGTCCGAAGGTGCCGTCCGGATATCCGTTGATGGCGCCCTTTTCCGCCACTGTCTTTATGTAATTATTAGCCCAAAACGAGCTGCTTACATCGCTGAACGATGTAGTTGCCGCGAAAGCAAAGCTCCCCAGCGACATTACCAGCACCATAATAATACTGATTAATACGGAAACTCTTTTCATAATTTCTGCCCTCCAATTGGCCTTTTTTCTGTATGGTCTATACACAGTCAATTTTAATCTAAATTGCTTGAAAATGCAAACTTCTTTTAAGACTTTGAGCTCTCAAAAAAGGCTAATTCGGGGACAGTCCCCAAATTAGCCTTTGGTTTACAAAAGTATGAAAATATAGTGCGCGGCGACGCCTGCGCAGAGGCCTCCTATCGTATGGCTGAGAATCGCATGTCCTGTCAGCTCCCGATAGTGAAGGCTGTCCATCATTGCGACATGCGTGCTGAGATAGCCCGACCAGCACATGCATATAGCCGTAAACACTGCTACATCGTTCCCACCGGCAAAGCCCGATGTGATAAGCCCCGGAATCAGCCCTATAGCTGCACCGGCAGCACCGAGAGCCGTGATTGGAACAGCTATCGCTTCTGCCGACGAAAAGCCGAACAGAGGATTCAGAATGAAATCAATTTTGTCTGCGAGGAACGGAAGGAGCGCAACCCCCTCGTACGCCGCACCGGTATAGCTCCCTTGCGCACTTGGGCCGTTTGTGAGCATAAGTACTGCAGTGCATATAATCAGCACTCCGGGCACTATGGCAAGCCCCATGCTTACGCCGTTTTTTCCGCCTTCGAGCATAGACTCGATGAAACGACCCCCTACATTACCGCTGCGAACTGCGCGCATTCCTTCCGGAATCTCCTCGCCCGACTGTTTGCCCTGCAGGTCGTCAATCGCGAGAGCTTCGGTCCCATAGAGATGCTTTGTTTTTAAGAGCATGAGACGGGTGGAAACGATGCTTCCCACTATCGCGCCGATATTACCTACAAGCGCTGCCTTGACGTAGTTTTCACCGCTGCCGGTGATTGCGCCGAGGCCGATGATAAAAGTTGTAATAATAAGTCCCATGCCGAATGCTGTACCTATGTTGGTAAGCGCCGGCAATTGGTATTTCTTGAAATATCTGCGAAAATTTTTGTCCTCGGCCAGTGTCAGGATTGCGGGATTATCCGAAAGATAAGTCGCAAGTATTCCGAGGGTTGCTGCGCCCGGCAGTCCGTAAATCGGACGAATCAGCGGAGAGAGCAGCTTGTTGATCAGGGAAATAACTCCAAACTCCGAAAAGAGTCCCGCAACCGCGCCGGTCAGAACAGCTATCGCCATTATGTAAAATACAGTGTTCAGCAACAGCTGATAGCCCGTATTCATCATGGTATTCAGCATGTTCGCAACGCCCATCCGCATGCCCAAATAGGAAAAGAATGCGAAAAACAGCACAAGAAATACAAAGGTTTCAAGGCTGACAGCTTTCTTTAGGCCGGCAGACTTTGCGCCATCTGCGCTTTCGGTGACAATCTCCGCGGCGCTTGCCGCCTCATCATGATTATGTAAGCCTGTGTCAAGCTTTGTCTTGCTCTTTAGCGCGTTATTTCCAATGATTTGCATGATCTGTGTGATCGACTCCCATGTCTTTTTTAGATATTAAGATACGTATTATATCTTATATCGAGTTGTATTGAGTTATATTGAAATATATCGAAATGAATTATAAAGATTTAGGTTGTATTCCTTAAATTAGTGTAGCATAATGTTTGTAGAACGAAAAAGAATATTTCACATCTTTAGTATGACATTTAGTAATGTATTTGTAATGTAAAAAACGGAGCAATGAAATCCAATGAAAAAATATCAGGCATTTGTTAAAACAGTTGAATTCGGCAGCTTCACAAAGGCCGCCGAGTCCATGAATTACTCCCAGTCCGGCATCAGCAAAATGGTCGCCGAGCTTGAAAAGGAATGGGGTCTAACGCTCCTCGAGCGTGACCGCGGCGGAATCAGGCTGACAGCTGACGGGCAAAAGCTGCTACCGCTTGCCAAAAAAGTTCTCGAAGAATACAACCTTCTACAGACCACCGTCGACGAGCTGAACGGACTTAACGCCGGCATCATCCGAATCGGTACCTTTTCATCAGTCGCAACACACTGGCTGCCAAATATAATCAGGCGATTTCAGGCAGACTATCCAAACATCGACTACGAAATTCTGATAGGCGACTACACGGAAATCAACGGCTGGCTCGAAGAAGGCCGCGTCGATTGCGGGTTCCTGCCCCGCACAATGGCTTCGGGGCTCGAGTGCATATCCTTGGCAGAGGATCGGCTGCTGGCAGTCTTGCCGGAAGGCCATCCACTGGAAAGCCTCCCCCTTTTCCCCATAAAAGCCCTCTGCGAAGAACCGTTTATGCTGCTCAAGCAGGGCAAAACCTCAGAGGTTTCAGAGCTTTTGGACGCACACGACCTGCACCCCGACATCCGCTTCACCACACTCGACGACTATGCAATCATGTCCATGGTCGAAAGCGGCCTGGGCATCAGCGTTCTGCCCGAGCTGATATTAAAGCGAAACCCTTACCGGATTATCACCAAGGAGCTCGACGTCCCCGCAACTCGTGATATCTGCTTTGTTTTACGCGATTCTGCGACCGCACCCCTCGCAGTAAGGCGGTTCAAAGAATATCTGAGGGGGTAAGCCACCGGCAACCGGCAACCGGCAACCGGCCACCAGCCACCAAAAAGCGCTGCAGTTGACTCCAAATGCAAAAACCACAAATAGTCGCCCGGCCGTTCGGCGCGCAAAAAGTGCTGCGGTTGACTCCAAATGCAAAATTCGCAAATGGAGGCAACCATTTTGCGAGGTTTTCTGCAAAAGTGCTCGATTTTTTGCCAATATAAGCCAGAAAAGTAATATTGAGCTAGCAAACCTTGGTTAGTATTGCCAAAAATAGAATCAAATTCAACGAAACAGGAAATTATGGTTGACTCCAAGTGCAAAATTCGCAAATGGAGGCAACCATTCAATTTTTCCGGCGCATCCGGCGCATCCGGCGCGTCTCGCTTCCAGCGCGTCTGGCATCCGGCGCATCCGGCGCGTCTCGCATCCGGCGCGCCTCTCGCATCTCGCGCCTCGCGCCTCTCTCGCGCGTCTCCAAATTAATAGATCCTGTGCATCAGCTCGTACGGGCGAGTGTTGTCGACAATAGCACGCGCCTCGCACTCCTTTGTGCGACCGCCCGCATACAAAGCCGTGAACACAAACCTCACCTCTTCAGGCGCAGTCTGCCCGAGCAAGCGGAAGGCTCTGTCTTCGAGCCGCCCCTCATACACAGCCTCGCCATCCGCTGTCTTCCTGCCGGTGTTTCGCAGCAGCACGGTATAGTCCTCTGCTGCGCGGGCTCGAGTTCTGCCCGCAGCCGGTCTCTCATCGACATACATCGTGCAAGTGACGGACTGTGCCTTACCGAAAGCCTCAGCCGTCAGACAGAATGCTTCACCCGCCCAGAAAACGTTCACTCCGCGCTTTCGCGGATTCTTCTCCGCCGCATAAGAGGCGAGAGGCGCGATAAAGTTCCCCTCTTCACCGAACTTCGCCATGTTGTAAGCCTTTCTGTTGCTCTCCCACTTCTCCGTATGCGTAACCATCCCCTCTATTTTGGCTCCGGTCCCCACCTTAAAGCGATAGACACCCACACCCACTCCGGTATTGTCCCTTGCAGTGCAGACAACCTCATAGCTGCCCTCCTCTGCTGTGAAGGCGGAAGTTGTCTGAACCGGATACACGCCGCCGGATGCCGTGATGTTCCTCTTGCGATTGGTCATAATCAGCTCGCGGTCGCGATAGACTTCTGTGGTAAGCGAGAGGGTGTCTTTTTCGTTGTCGTCCACCCTTATGAGAATCCTCGTAGAGTCTTCTTCCTTCGGTGCAGCGGGGCTTGTCGAAATGCTCTCAATCCAAGGCGCGCTTGCAGCTTCGCCCAGGATGTAGAAAGGAATCTGTGCGATGTTCGAAGCCTTGTCGTAGTTCGGATTTCCGCCCGGGCTTATCCCGCGCGAGGTGTCGTCGTATGCGAAGTAAAGCGCGATGTACTTGCCGTCCTCGTAGAACTTGTTTATCTGGCTTCCTAGTAAGTACTGCCCGCCCGCCGCAGCAATTCTCCTCGCCGCAGCATCTATCGTGTAAGCAGTAGGCTCCACAGCTTCTCCCGCTATTCGCACTACTCTCCCCAGCTCGTCAAGCTCGATTCCTGCTTTTGCGTGAGGCCCGTCGTTGTACGGCTCGTGCGCATAGATCCAGTATCCTGTCTTTGACGGATCGGATTCGTAGTCGGAGTAGTTTACCTTCTGGAGAACGTTTTCGCCCTTCCTGTAAACAAGCGGAGCGTTTTCGTCAGCAGTCTTTTCGGTATTATAGCTTGCAAAGATCTTTATGCCTCCTGTCACCGCCCAGTCCGAAAGGTCTCTTTCTCCTATCTGCTCTTCGTTTATGACATAAACCTTTTTGCCGTTTTCCTTGTAGTAGAGGGAAAACTTTGTAAGGTACCAGGAGGATGCAGAGGATGAAAGAGTCAGGGTTACGCTTCCGTCAAAAGTGCGGTTTTCGACCTGCAAATATCCTTCTTTTTCAAAATACTTGCCTTCCGTAAGCTTTGTGTTTTTCTGCCCCGCATTTGTGATAGCCATAGTGAAGCTAATTGCCGGATATGGTGCCTGATTAAGCCTGTAACTTGCATTGGCTGAGGAACCTCCGGTTGCAAACCTATCTATATTCCAGGTTCTGTCGTCTACTTTTGTGTTGTTGGTAGTTATATAATTATTGTTGTAGGAGCCTGTAAAGCCGAGAAGCTCCGCATCATATTCAGGCTTTAATGAAAGCGTCCAGTTGTGGGCTACGTAGTAGGTTTTGTCTTTTTTGGGGCCGTCAGACCAGGACCTCGTTCCATTATCGTAAATATTAAAATAATTAGTGATGCCTTCCCCAAAACCGGTAGCTGAGTTTGTTACCTCAATCACCCGTCCGCTTTGCCTTGCGTAGTTAATTACGGAGTAGTCCGTTTTAAAGCTCCCGCTTACGCCACTTTCTCTTTCAAGAAGACTTAACTCGCCGGACATATTTCTCCCCTGCAACGAGGCCTTTGGCTCTACAAAATACAAGGATACTTTCTTGAATAGCGGAAATGCTCCGAAGCCCGTCATTGAAAAGGTATGCGTCCCCGCCGAAAGAGTACTGCCCGAAACAAAGGTCCCCTCAAACTCATCGTGCACGGCAGCATTAATTGTGACTCCGTTTCGCGAATATGGCTCATTACTTCTATTCCAGTATGCCCCGTCAAGGCTTGCACTTATCACATGCCAGCCATAGCGATGCCACCTAATAAACTCGTAATCCACCATTAAGACAGCTTCCTTCCCTTCAGGAATTGTGAAGCTTACAGAGCCGCTGCAGGAGCCGGGATTACTTCCCACAGTATATGGTTCTTCCGCAAATGCCCATTTGCCGGGCTTTAGAGTGCCTCCCGAATATGCAAAAAATGTATTCGCAGTTTCTCCCCGGTAATCATCGCAGATCATATCGGTTACCACATACCCGTTTTCCTCATCCAAATACTGATGGCTGCCTGAAGCCTTGAGGCAGGATATGTTTTCTTTAACCGATAATGCACCCGCATTTCCACCATTTCCATCATTTCCGGTTTCGAAAATGCCATACTCATAATAATATTCCCTGCCATAATCGAGGGTTACATTTCGCATGAGGCTGCTTGCGGCCGTGCCGGTTTTTGTGACCAGCAGGGCATTAACAGATTCGGTTTTACTTTTGAAAAAGCCTTTAACCCTGTCTTTTATGCCCTCTGCGCCCTCAAGTATGCTGTAGCCCAGATTAGAAAGCTTTTCCCTTGCAGCCATTCCTAAGTCGCCCAGGCTCACAAAGAGCGCCTTACCAAGCTCGGCAGGCCCCTTTCCCCTTACCTTTTTTGCAACCTCTATTTCAGAAACAGAAGCCTCTTCCCTTGGAAGCGCACGGACATAAACCGTTCTTTGATTGTCTGTGTCTGAAGGCGAAAAAGCATCTGCGTTCACACCGACATAATATGTCCCCATGTTACGCCCTGCTATTTCCGTATTTCCGTTACGGAAGGCATCTGTCGAGACACTTTCTTTCCATACAGTTCCGGCTCCCATATTAAAATGCGCTGTACAAGCAAGCGGCCTTCGAATGCTAAAGCCCCACTCTTTTCTGGCATCATGCATTTTATATGGCGCCATCCCCGTATTAATTACTATATTACCTCCGCCATAGTCCCATGCTCCAAGGAACCTAAAAAAGTTCAGCCCAAAGCCGCTTTCTACCACATACACATCGCCGTGTATTGTTGAGCTATCAGCATCCCTTAACTCTTGCCCGGTTGATATATAGAATATAGCGCAAACATTATATGGCTCTGTCTGACTGCCGCTGCTGTAGCCATAGCCCACATACTCTATCTTGTCTTTTGCGTTTTTGACTGCAAAAGGAACAAAGCCGGGCTGCATTGCAATTCCAATCACAGGAGATGTGAAAATAGGGGCGTTTGCTACGTCCGCGTAAACATACAGACAGTTATCGTCATATACCAGCACCTTACCATCTATATCCATGCCGGCGCAGTAAACCTTTGATGCATCTAAGTCTCCCGCAAAAACCTGCTGCTTTATGCTTTCATTTGCAAAATCCAATTTCACCAGCTTTAATTTGTCTCTCGCATCCAAAAAGCAGAGACTGTCGCCAAGCACCTTTGGATTATTAAGTAGCTTTCCGCTATATATGCAGCGCACACTCCCCCTTTCGAGGCTTATTGAATATATGCCGTCCGCTCTGTATGTATATACAAAAGCACCCCTTTGCCAGGCATAATCGCCCATCACAAAAGGGATGGAGGTTATATACGCTCCATTTGATTTTTGAAACAAAAGCGTGCTATCACTTGTACGCAAAAACAGATAGTCACTTTCAAAATACGGAACAGGCCCTGAAGAATATATGCTGCTCTCGCCCCACATTTCCTGCGTAACGGCAGTATTCCATTTTACGCTACCGCTTTTTAGATCATACGCCGTAACAGTAAAGGGAAATGTCACTCCGTAATATGCATATGAGCTTCTTGTTTCATTAACCGAAACGTACCAATTCGGATTCATCACATAGAAAGAATCTTCATCGCCTGCAAAGTAAGCGGCATCCCAACATCCGGTGCTTGTCTTGTACCATTCGTTTGGGGCTGTAGCTCTTCCATCGCCATAGTCAAGGTGCAGCATTTCTGCACCTGCTGGAAGTAACGCGCCGTTTCTCTCGGCTATCCCGGAGACAATTTCACCGCTTAGCTCTTTTACATCCATAAAGACAGCGTCTGAAAGAAGCTCATTTTTCAGGCTCTTTATGTCTTCCAGAACCGAGCTGAACAAAGCCCCATCCGCCTGCTGACCTTTATATACATAGGTTTCTCCGCTTACCGCCTCTATAGGCTCCAAGGACACTGTAGGCGCAATGTTTACTACAGTGGTGGCGGCTATGGAAGTGGATGACAGATAATCGGAAGGCGCAAGAAACTCCGCAAGGGTTTCATTTGCCGGAATCTTATCCTTTACTACAAGCTTTACATTTACTCTCCCCACTCCCTCTTTTGCAAAGGCAATGTTCTGGCCCGAGCCAAAGGAAGAGTCCACATACCCAATGCTGCCGCTTGTAATCTCTGTGTAAGCCCCAAACACCTCAGTCTTCGGATCGGCTGCAGCATAGCTCCAGGATCTCTCAAGGCTGTCTCCGTCGGTAGACGACATATCCTTCACACTAAGGCTTGCATAGTTTGTGCCTCTTTCGCGAATGAAGCTGTCTTCAGTCTCAATTGCGGCAACAGGCGGAATGTCGGGAGCCACGTTAAAATCTCTGCTTACTCGGTCGGTGTTGCCTCGAATGTCCCTTGCATAGATTTCGTAGGTGTAAGGCTCTGTCCCGTCGGCGTTTGTGCCGCTTCCCTTTCCGAGAGCTGCATTGTATGACGGATTCTTTGTGAGAAACTCAATTCGGATATGTGAGTAGCAGCCGTTTACATCGGTTGTAAAGGTTGCGGCTCTTGTCTTTATGTTTGCAGTCTCGCCGGACAGATGCCCTTCTTCGAGAATGGTTTCTTCGCCGGTCGCCTTGTCTTTAATGCGTACCCACCATGTATCAAGCGGGTAGTTTGGGTTAATGGCAATGTCTGCGGTTATTATCTCTTTTCTGTTCTGCTTTTGGTAGCCTCCTAAGTTGTGGCTAATTGCCGGAGTCCTAAGCACGTCGATACTCTTTGTGTCCGAATCGTGGAGACTCCTAAAGCTCTCGTTAATTGTTACATCATAAGTTCCCGGCACGGAAAAGCGAAACTCCGTATCCGCTCTGTCAATTCTTGTCTGAGTGTAGTTACTGTTTGGATTTACTCTGAAGGAGTGGCTTCCTGCCTCGTATATGGTATAGTAGTTGGTTCTGCCCGTTTCAAGGTCTTCCTCCGTAAACTCGCTTCGGTCCTCCGCAAGAGCAGGGTGTCCTTCGTACACCGAAGAAGGAAGGCTCCAGTCAAGATCAAGCGTAGCATCGCCGGTTGTCTCAATTCGTACTGTTTTTTCGCAAGTGTCAGTCTGGCCGGAATCTGCCGTTACGGTTAAGCGATAAGTAACTGTCCCGCCTTCGGATATATTCTCATCCTTGCTTTCTCCGGAATTAACTCCGCGGGAAGCAGGGCCGTTCCAGGTAGCGATGGTTTCGAAGGATCCTGCGCCTATTTTTCGCTCCAGCACTCCTCTTTCGTATCTTAAATCGTCAGATAAAGTGGTTGCATCAGCTACTGCAAATGCTTTGTTAACCTTCACAGAAGAAGGCGCATTTAAAGCTGCTTTTAACGTACCATTTGAGTATTCTCTTGGAACCTCGCAAGTGAAGCTAAAGATGGTGGGCTGGAAGGTGATATAGATCTTCTTGTCTGCATAGGCAGGCTTATTGTAGTTATCTATAGCATCCTTGATAGTATCATAGTTCTCCCTATAATCTCTTGCATAAGTAGTTTCGTCACCTAAGAGGCGTATCTGGCCATCATGGTTAAAGAGCGTATTCTTGAGCGTCTGTACTCCATTTGGCCTTCTTAAGATAGAGTACACTTCTAGTCTGTTTGCATCCATACCACTATATGCCGCATAGGCTTTAGAGGCACTATACTTATATGAAAATGTAGTGCCTGAAAGCTGAATCTGCTGCGTGAAGGATAAACGAGAAGAAATAAATGGCTCATATAAATCCTTAAACAAAGAATTTGACCAATCTGTACTCTTTAAGATATACTCATTATCCTTCATCTCCATACCATGCTGAGGAGAATCGAAGTCATAGAGTGCAGCCCTATCCTTTATTTGAATGTTTCTCGCACCTCTTAATGGCTCGTAATTTGAAGGAAGGGTATATGAAACCGAGATATCCGATTTCATCCCCGAATTACTTGAGTCATACTGGACAGCTACATCTATTACATAAAATGTAGCTGTTTCGTAATTTACTGCTGCATTTGAAAAGAGCGGGGTTAAGTCAACCCCGCTTAAAAATACGATAGATGCAAGCAAAATGCTTAATATGCGGTGTGTTTTATTCATATTCGTCATTCCTTTTTCATCTTAGGGGAAGTCCCTATTAGATAACCGTCTCTTTTGTAACAAATAAGCTAAAGAAAGGATTAACATAGCTTCTTTGTTTTTCATTTATCTAAAAGGATTTGTGTAAATCCTCGGAGTTACCGTTTCTTTAACTGTATATGGATCCGGATATGTGTGTACAAACACAAAGTAGTCTATATCCGAAAGGTCCTTGATACCCATCTTGTCGAAGTAAGCGACTATTCCCATTTCATGTTCCATAGGATAACCACTTATAAATCCCATAGCTTCTTCTCCGAAATAGAGTTTTCCATCCATAACAGCCATTACAGCCGCGGAAAACTCGTCGAAGTTTGCTGCAATCGCAACTTCGTTTGTCCCTGTAATCTCACCCTTTAATGTTCCGTCCTTGTAGAGTTTCATATCTTCCGGAAGGTACCAATCTGTCCTTGCACCTTCAACATCAATAAATCCACTCTTGATATAGTCCGAAAGCTTAACCATTTTGTACTGGCCGTGGCTATCTGTGAGCCACTGCGAAGTGTTTCCGCTTGCAGAGGTAGTCTCCTTCTCCTCTGTAACTTCCTTTGCCCACTCCGGAACCTTCCTTGCACTCTTATCTATGATCCTTAAAATAACCGTGCTTGCCTCGGCTCTTGAAAGTGTCCCGAAAGCTCTGAAGGTGCTGTCCTCATAGCCGGTTATCATTCCTTCCGCATAAGCTTGAAGTATCTGATAAGAATTAACCGTCTTTGTGTCAACATCAGGGAGGCTTTCCATCAGCTCCTCGTAGTTATTTACATCGCCTGCATTAACTGCATTTGCCGCAATGAGCGCCATATCGTAGCGAGGGATGGAGAGGTTTAAGCTCTTTTCCGCAATCTGGCCGGAGCTAAAGAGGTTTCTGTTAAGCGCCGCCTTGTAATACTTGCTCGCCCAGTGCGTAGGGCTTGCAACTTCCGCCACATCGTCCTTGCCATCAAGTGCAGTTATGGTCATCTTAATGAACTCGCCGTAGGTTACTGTCTGCGAAGGTCTAAATGTGCCGTCTGCGTAGCCCTTGATGATTTCCTTTTCTTGCATCTTCTTAACACTCTCATACGCCCAGTGGGTGCTCGGGAGGTCGGTGAAGGCGGTGCCTCCTGCTTCCGCGCTCGCAAAGCCCGTGCCGTAGTATGCTGCGCCGGTCAAAACCAGCGTAAACGCGATAATGATTGATAATACGTTTGTCTTGAAATTCATGTCTGATCCTTTCTTGTGCCGGGCTGCCACCTTGTTGCTGCTCGGCTTTTAGTAAATGCTTGATGATGTCCGTCGCCGGACACTTGTTGTTCAGGCCCTGCCTCCTTCCAATCGGCCCGCAGAAATAACGAATATAAATAAAACACATATTCATTATACGGGCGGGGCGCGGGGTTGTAAAGTTGCCGTTGACTTTTCAATATATTAAAGTGTATAATGTTTGCAGAGAGAGCCGCAGAATGGTGGCTTACTAAGTTAGGTTAGCAAACCCCACTCAGTTGCCAATTGTTTAGAGTGGGGTTTGTCTATTTTTTGGAGTTTATCAGAATGATGACCTCAATTGAAATGGTAATATTTACCATTTCACATATTATATTATATCCCCCACTACCAACAGTCAAGGCTAAATAGGGGACAGGTCTAAGTTCAGCAAAAAGCAGAAAAAGGCGGAGCCAATAGGCTCCGCCTTTACTATTACTATTTCTTTGCACTCCGGCTCTATTCCGCGGCGTCTTCCGCATCACGCCTTTTGCCCGCTTGCAAATACCAGTGCTGCATCCTCGCCGCTCCCCGAAACGTCGATGGTCACATTGTCGCCCTCTGCAATCTCGCCACGAATGATGCGCGTTGCAATCATGGTTTCGAGGTTCTTTTGCAGATATCTCTTTACAGGGCGCGCGCCATAGATAGGATCGTAGGATTCCTTTGCTATGAACTCCTTTGCCGCATCGGTAAGCGACAGTGTAATTTCTTTGTCTGCGAGCCTGTTTCTGAGCGATTTAAGCTGCAGCTCGATTATTCCGCCAATCTGTGAAAGCGTCAGAGGGCTGAATACTACGATGTCATCTACACGGTTGATGAATTCCGGTCTGAAGTTCCGCTTAAGCTCATCCTCGACCTGCTCCTTTACCTTTTCGTCAATGGTTCCATCCTCGTGAATGTTGTCGGTGAGGTATGCAGAGCCGATATTCGAGGTCATAATTATTATCGTATTCTTGAAATCGACCGTGCGGCCCTGATTATCCGTCAGTCTGCCGTCGTCGAGCAGCTGCAGCAGGATGTTGAACACATCCGGATGAGCCTTTTCGATTTCGTCGAACAGGATTACCGAATAAGGCTTGCGGCGTACTGCTTCCGTCAGCTGACCGCCCTCGTCGTATCCAACATATCCCGGAGGTGCTCCGATCAGTCTGGAAACTGAGAATTTCTCCATATACTCCGACATATCTATACGTATCATATTCTTTTCCGAGTCAAAGAGTGCTTCGGAAAGGCTCTTTGCAAGCTCTGTCTTGCCGACACCTGTCGGTCCGAGGAATATGAACGATCCAATCGGCCTGTTTTCGTTACTCAGTCCTGCACGGCTCCTGAGGATTGCATCAGCAACCGCCTTTACGCCTTCCTCCTGACCGATAACGCGGCGATGGAGAATTTCAGGCAGGCGGATAAGCTTGTCGCGCTCGGTCTCCACCAGCTTCGATACAGGAATACCGGTCCAGGCAGATACGACCTCGGCAATCTCTTCTTCGCCGACCTCCTCTTTGAGCAGGCGGTTGTCGTTTGCTTCCTCGGCCTTTGCCTTTGCCTCCTCCAACTCCTTTTCGAGAGCCGGCAGTGTGCCGTATTTCAGCTGCGCCAGCTTTTCGAGGTCGTACTGTCTTTCGGCCTCTTCAATCTGGTGGCGCGTTTCTTCAATCTTTGCCTTTACTTCCTTTACACCGGAGATGCTCTTTTTCTCCTCTTCCCACTGAGCGCGCATGCCGGCATTCTCTTCGCGCAGCTCTGCGAGTTCCTTTTCGAGAGCCTCCAGCCTTGCCTTGCTGGCGTGGTCTTCTTCTTTGGAGAGAGCCTGTCGTTCGATTTCGAGCTGCATGATCTTTCTGCTTATTTCATCGAGCTCGGCCGGCATGGAGTCGATCTCGGTACGGATCTTGCTGGCTGCTTCGTCCATGAGGTCGATCGCCTTGTCCGGCAGGAATCTGTCAGAGATGTACCTGTCGGAAAGTGTGGCACAGGCAATCAGCGCATTGTCGCTGATTCTGACGCCGTGGTGAATTTCAAAGCGCTCCTTGAGACCGCGAAGGATGGAGATTGTGTCTTCAACCGAAGGCTGGTCGACGAGAACCTTTTGGAATCTTCTCTCGAGTGCGGCATCCTTTTCGACATACTGTCTGTATTCGTCGAGCGTGGTGGCGCCGATGCAGTGAAGCTCGCCCCTTGCAAGCTTTGGCTTTAAGAGGTTTCCCGCATCCATCGAGCCTTCGGTTTTGCCTGCGCCTACGATGTTATGAATTTCATCTATGAAGAGCAGGATTCTGCCGTTTGATTTCTCGATTTCGTTCAGTACGGCCTTGAGTCTTTCCTCGAACTCGCCTCTGTACTTTGCGCCCGCAATCAGCGCACCCATGTCGAGTGCGAATATGGTCTTGTCCTTTAAGCCTTCCGGTACGTCGCCGTTTAAGATTCTCTGTGCGAGGCCCTCAACCACTGCGGTTTTGCCGACACCCGGCTCACCTATCAGCACAGGGTTGTTCTTTGTACGCCTCGAGAGGATCTGAATAGTGTGGCGGATTTCGTTATCTCTGCCGATTACCGGATCGAGCTTGCCCTCGCGGGCCATTTCAACCAGGTCTCTGCCGTACTTGTTAAGTGCGTCATAGTTCCCCTCCGGGTCCTGGCTGGTGATTCGTTGGTTGCCGCGGACCTGTGAAAGTGCGGTCAGGAAGTTTTCGCGGGTGACGCCTGCTTCTCTGAAGAGCTTTGCCATCGCGCCGCCCTTTTCGGCGAGAAGCGAGAGGAAGAGGTGTTCGACTGAGACGTATTCGTCTTTGAACTGCTCTGCTTCCTTTTCAGCGCGAATCAGCATCTGGCTGACCGCCCTGCTTGCGTAAACCTGATCGGCTCCGCCGCTTACCTTTGGAAAGCCGTCGACGATTCGCTCCACACTCTGCGTGAAGGCTGCTACGTTTATTGATTTTCCGCTGTCAAAACCCTCTGCACCACCGCCGCTGCGGACCGGAATCAGGCCCATCAGCTTTGGAATCAGGCCGTCCTTTTGCTGCAAAAGTGCCAGCAGTATATGTTCGCACTCCATGGTCGGATTGCCGTTCATTGTGGAGATGTTTTGCGCTTCCATTAAAGCGCTCTGCGCATTCTGCGTGTACTTTTCGATATTCATACTTTCGCCTCCTTTGCGAAAATTTGGCGGAGAGGCTTTTCCTCTCCACAATCTAATAGTAAACCCGCTATTTTCAAAAGTCAAGAACTTTTTAGCACTCTCCACCATAGAGTGCTAACAAACGAACCTAAGGCTAATTTAGGGACAGGCACCAAATTGGAAAAAAGGCGAATTTGGTGCCTGTCCCCAGATTGGAAATAAAAAGCCCCGAGCGTGAGCTCGGGGCGCGCTGTTGCGCATTTATGCCACTTGTCGTTTCCTACAGGAAGAATACAACTGTGTCGATCAGGAATGTTGGAATCAGGATCAGCAGCGACCACTTCATGTAACCGAAGAAGGAAGGCATCTTGATCTTGTTTTCCTCGGCGATGGACTTAACCATAAAGTTAGGAGCATTACCGATGTAAGTGTTAGCACCCATGAATACAGCACCGCAGGAGATTGCGAGCAGCAGCTTTTCGGCGATTGTGCCGACTGCAGTTGCAAGACCTTCTGTAGCTCCGAGGGAGCCTGCAGTAGTCATGAATACGAGATATGTAGGTGCGTTGTCGAGGAATGACGAAAGAGCACCTGTAATCCAGAAGAACTGCCAAGGATTGCTGAGTCCGAGGGATGCACCGTGAGTTCTGAGAAGTGCGAGTGCAGGAATCATGGTAAGGAAGATACCGATGAACAGCTTTGCAACCTCTGCGATAGGTGCGAATGTAAATCCGTTGAACTCTCTGATTTCCTTCTTTGTGGTCTTCATTGAGAGGAATGCCGCAAGGAGGATAATAACAACCTGAATCATGTAACAGTACTGGAATGTATAACCGAATACTTCAACGCCGGAAGTTCCGAGTCTTTCAGGAGCTGCGAGGATACCTGTCAGGATTACAGCACCAACGATCATTGCAACGAAGAGGAAATTGTGTGCACCTTCGATGTGGATCTTTTCCTTTTCGCCTGTAATCATATCTTCAGGCTTTCTGCCCTCTGCAAGTTCCTTCTTTGCGAGCTTTCTGTCGAGCAGTGCGAATACGATCAGCAGGATTGCTGCGTTGAAGCACATGATCGGGAAGATTCTCATTGTCCAGAAGAACGGAACGCCTCTGAGGAATCCGAGGAAGAGTGGAGGGTCGCCTACAGGAGTCAGGCAGCCGCCCAGGTTAGCTACTGTGAAGATGAAGAAGATGATAACATGAGCCTTCTTTTCTCTCCATGCGTTTGCTTTGATGATAGGTCTGATCATGAGCATTGCGGAACCGGTTGTTCCAACCCATGATGAAAGCAGTGTACCGATGATTAACAGTATGCAGTTAACCTTTGTAGTTCCTACCAGTGAACCCTTCAGGGCAATACCGCCGGCTGCAACGAACAGACCGAACAGAAGCACGATGAAAGTGAGGTAGTCGCCCAGAATCATCTCGGACATTTCGTAAAGCAGGTGGTGTCCGCCATATACGATGCCAAAAGGAATCAGGAAGCAAGCTGCCCAAAACAGTGCAACCCACAGCTGTTTCTCTTCCCACCATTCAGGCTTTACGAGCGGGAAAATTGCGATTGACAGCAGCATGCCAACAAACGGAATGATACTCCAGATTGGAAGGCTGTTTCCGATATCTTCGCCACCATCCGATGCAAATGCAAGCAGAGTGGTGCAAAAGATCATGATTGCTGCTGAGATGAAAATTTTGATTTCGCTCTTAGTAATCATTTTTTCTCTCCATATCTTAATATTTTTTCAGTGAATAATTGCTGCTCGGGAAAAAACCCGAACATATTTATTATATCAAAGAAGATTTACACTGACAAGGGAAATTGACAAAAAGTTGTCATTTATATACGAATTTGCGCAAGTTTTTTCATTGTACTTCATTATTTATGGTACGTTTCTCCCCTGTTAATCTTGAAAGAACGATAAATTTGCTCCAGCAGGAACACTCTCATCATCTGATGAGGGAAGGTCATCGCCGAAAACGACAGCTTGAAATCGGCACGTGCCGACACCTCTGCAGAAAGGCCAAGCGATCCGCCTATTACAAATGCCACATCACTCTTTCCCTCCAGTCCAAGCTTTTCAAGCTTTTCAGCAAGCCCCTCCGAGCTGAGACTTTTCCCCTGCACTTCGAGCGTTATGACGTACTGCTCCTTTCGCAGGTGCGAGAGTATGTCCCGGCCCTCCGCCGTCTTTACAGCTTCCTCCTCTGCTGCGCCGCTGCGGTCAGGAAGCCGCGCTTCCTTTAGCTCTGTTATCTCCAGCGAGCAGTAAGCCCTCAGCCGCTTTGCATATTCCGCCACAGCTTCGCTCCAGTACTTTTCTTTTAGCTTTCCTATACATACAACGTTTATGTTCATATACGGCTACCCTCCGTTATTATTTGCTGCCACTCCATTATATCAGATATGCCAAAAACCGCAAAAGGGCACAAAAAACCGAAAAGGGTAACATTCCCCTTTTCGGCTGATTCTTTATACCATATATACGTCGGAAACCTGATCCCTCGAAAGAGTTGCCATGTCTATGTGTCTGCCCACATAGTAGCCTTCGGATTCCATAACACCCTTTATCGTTGCCTCTGCCATTTCAGGGAAGTTTGTCTCCTTTGAAAGATGCGCCAGAAGCACGGTCGGAGTCTCGAGAAGCCCCCATTTACCCTCGTCGAGAACCTTGCAAAGCTCTTTGCCTGTGGTCTCGTTCGAAAGATGGCCGAAATCGCTGAGTATTCTCCGTTTTATATTGTAAGGATAATTGCAGAACTGAAGCGTATCCACATCATGATTTGATTCGAGCACTATCAGATTGGAATCCACGAGAAGCTCGTGAGCCTCGTCCGTTACATATCCCGAATCCGTAAGTATTGTTAATATGCGCCCCTCACTCTCAAACGAATAGCCTACAGGCTCCTCCGCATCGTGGGAAAGAGTGAAAGGACAGCATCTGATATCACCTATCCAGAAATCCTTTCCCGCTGCTACAGTGGTATGCTCCGCACTGCATTCCTTTTCGATATATTTCCAGGTGCCCGCAGTGCAATACACCTCGAGTCCCGGCAGTTTGTTGGTCAGGGGCTTTATACCACGCACATGGTCTGTATGCTCGTGTGTTACGAGAAGAGCTTCAACATCTGCTAATTTTGTTCCTGCTGCTTCCAGTCCCTCTTCAATTTTCTTGCAGCTGATTCCCGCATCAACCAGCAGTACAGTATCGTCTGTACGTACCAAATAGCAATTTCCGCTGCTGCCGCTTGCGATTGAACAGAATCTGAGAGTCACGTCTATACCTCCAACATTTTGTCTTTTGTATACAATATACATTTTCGATATTTATATTTTAGCGCAGCTCCCCTGAAAAATCAATGAAAAATTTCTAAATTTGTACGGCTCCGACATATTTTTTTTCACCGCTTGAAAGTGTTATTTCCCAAGTAGGAAACGCCGTATCCGAAACCGTTTCGCCGAGCTCCATATCCGTGTCGGGAACCCAGTAAACGAGCTCTATGCCCGTAATGGTCATCTTTGCTCCGGGCTGCTGATTAACCAGCGACATCAGAGCCACCGCCGCAGACATCGTCTCGATTTTGCGGGGAGAAACCTCCACATCATCGAGCCAGTGATAATTCATATCTGTAATCCTGCCGTCCTTGAAATAGACCTCGATATAGTTTTCCGCGATTTGCAGGCCTTCGACCTCATTTTTAAAACGAACGCTCGCATCAATGTCACCGTCCTCAAAGAGCTCCGTCTCCTCGTACACGGTTTCATCATCCAAAATTCCCAGATACTCGAGAAAGCCCTCCGCTACGCCCTCGTAATCCGAAGTCGCCGTCGGCATCTCCTGTGCGAGGGCCGCTATCTCTTCCCTATCAACGGAAAGATATTCTCCCTGGATTATTCGCAGGGAAGGATGCAGGCGCGGTATATCCACTTCAAGCTCTATGTTTCTCTGCTCCATCAGCTGCAAAATGACTTCCTCGTTGGTCATTTCCCCTCTGTCCGAATGGCGGTCCAGAAGACTGTATATCAGAAAAACATTCGTGGCTATCAGCGCTATTATTAAAATTGTCTTTGCTTTAGTCCAGTCCATATTGCTCCGAAGTATATAAATCGAAATATAACGGTTTAGAGAGGCCCTTTACACCAATCTGCCAAACGGGAACCAGCCTGTCTCCATCCGCATAGTATCCGTATTTAACCGAAGTCAGCCTTTGAGCGACCGCCTCCATCGAAAGGTCTTCGCCCAGGGCTTCAGCTATGTTTTGGTAATTGGCAGCTATGGTGTTCAGCGCCGAAAAAACTTCATTCGTTCCGGCATCCTGCTTTGGCTCGATAATCGGTCTCTCCGCGTAGTAATATGTCACAACACCGCCCGAAACCTCAATTATAACAGGGTTTCCTTCTTTGAAGAAAATGTCCTCGCCGTCTGTCTCAAGCCCCAGTTCAAAGCGATACTTCCTGTGTCCGGCAGTGTCAGTCTTTACCTTTTCAAGCTTTACTCCCGGCTCAATGCCTCCACCTGTTACGATAGGCTGATGGCTGTCGTAAAACTGCAACGCAATGTCAAGCGCTTCAAAGTAATTGACGCTCTGCGTACCCGCCGCCTCGGATTTGTACTCAACGCTGCCGTCTTCGTTCAAAATCAAAACAGTCTCGCCATAGCCATACATATATATGACCTTCCCGCCGGACTCCTCAATCTTTCGCACGAAGTCAAAGGTGTTGCCAAAGAAAGACTTTGCCTGCATCGCATCGGCCTCAGTATCCCGTCCCACATAAATGCCGCGCTCCGTCATATCGCTTTCCATGGACATAGGGAGTAAGAGATCCAGATCAACGCCCTCGCCCAGCAGTGCACTTATCGGATAGTAAACGGCCTCGCTGTCAAAGTCGGTCCCGCTAAAGAAGCTCTCCGCCCATTCGCTCTTTGCACCGCTTACGGCGCGAAAGTATTTATTCTGCGAAGCATCCTTCACCAGCACACTGTCCGTAGCCGCTGCCGAAAAGCCTATCTCGGAGAGGTTTTTTATCTCCTCCACACCTGCAGCTCCGACCACATTTTTGTATTTGAAATAGTCGCCAAGTGGCAGCAAGTAGTCAAACACCGCCCTCACCGATCTGTAGGTATAAGCCTCCTTGTACTGCTCTTCGGAAATCTCTTCGACGAAGAGCTCGTCGCTCTGCTCGATGGCCAGCAGACTGCTGACAAAGCTGCCCGGATCTTCAATACTGCCATAAAGCGGCTTTACGTCGCTTTTTACTATATAATCGCCCTGACCGGTTCCGATTATCACGTACGACGGAACCGCTACATCCTCGACAAAAACGGTCCTTTCCTCGTCGTCATCGGAAAAACCGAGATCTATGTCGGAAAGAGAGAAACGAGTCAGCTCAAGATCTGCCCAAAAAACATATAATAGTAGTATTGTCATTAAAGTCAATACTACTATTAATACACTTTTTATTGATTCTTTTATGCTCGTCTTTCTATTCAAAACACTAATCTCCGAATATTGTCTTTAGGAGGTTTTGCAGGAAAGTGAAGGTTCCGGACTGGCCCGTACTGAATACGGCGCTTTCCGTCGTTTCCTTTACCGCAACCTTTACGGTCCTGGTTGTAGTGTATACTACCTTTTTATCTTTACCTAACGTGCTAACCGTGATCAGATAATTACCCGGTGTAACATTTTCAAATTTTTTGGTATAGTAACTCAGAGTATTTGTGCTCGTAAAGCTTTCCGGAGTTTCTATATTTGTATATGTCTTTGTAGTCTTTGTTTCTATCGTACCGTCAACAGCCGCAGAGGTGGTAACCACAGTGGACTCCTTTGCAACTGCCACACTGATTGTTTCGGCCTTTGTTACCTTTACCGAAACCAGGAGGTTTGACGAATAAACTGTTGAATCTGCTGAAGGATTTACTATCGATACGTATGGATCCGCGTCCGCAAATGCCACCAATACCGATGAAAGCACCAGCACCAGCACTAAAGCGAGTACCGGCAGGATTCTTTTCATTTCGCTCGTTCCTCCTTTCCTTAAATTCGTACTTAAAAATGGACACACTTTCAGAGTCTAATCTAGAATACTCAGTATATTGTATCACACTATTGTTACAGCAGTATTACAACCAGTTTAATTCATCTTTACAGAATTGCATCTCATGCAAATTTATTCAAAGCATAAAAAGCGGGCCCGGAAATATTCCGGGCCCGTCTGTCATGATTTTATGCTTTTAGAACTTGTCGTTTGGCTCTATATCCGGAAGAGCCTCAAAAGATGGCTCGTCGTCGGTAGAAAGTGCATTCTTCAGATATTCTTCCGAAGTGTAGCCAATCTTGAACTGCTTTACCAAACCCTTTAATGTGTCTGTCTGGCTGTACAGCTCTTCGGATGCGGCTGCAGATTCCTCGGTAGTTGCCGAAGAATTGCGGATAACATCGGAAATCTCGCCGATTCCGGTATTAACCTTTTCGATACCCAGCTGCTGCTCATGCGAAATGTCCGCAATCGCATTACAGAAGCCTGCCGTCTCGGTGATACCTCCAACGATTGCTTCGAGTGCCTGAGCAGTTTCGTTTGCAATCTTTGTTCCGGCTTCAACCTTTGAAATGGAGCCTTCAATGAGCGCAGTGGTCTGAGAAGCCGCTGCTGCCGATTTAGCGGCGAGACTGCGAACTTCGTCAGCTACTACTGCAAAGCCCTTGCCGTGTACGCCGGCTCTGGCTGCTTCGACTGCTGCGTTGAGCGCCAGAATGTTTGTCTGGAACGCAATGTCATCGATAACCTTTATGATATTGCTGATGTTCGCCGAAGACTCGTTGATGTCCGACATGGACTGCAGCATAGCGCGCATCTTTGTGTTGCCTGCTTCCGCCTGGTGCATTACGTCTGTCGAAAGCTCGGAAGCCTTCTTTGCATCCTCTGTGTTGCGTCTGGTCTGTGTAGCAACCTTGTCCATCGTGAGCGAAAGCTCCTGCACGGTGGTCGACTGTCTGGTGCTGCCCTCTGCCATAATGCTTGCGCCGTCTGCCAGCTGCTTTGCACCGTTTGCAACCTGGTCTGCCGATTCGTTCAGCTTTATGATCATGTCGGTAAGTCCGTTTCTGATCATAACGATAGAACCTGCAATCTTTCCGAAGTCGCCGGTGTACTTAACTCCTCTGTCATGCGGCTCCAGATCGCCCTTGCTCATATTTTCGAGAGTCCATGCCAAATCTTCCATTACGGCATTCAAACTGTCTATAGTCTTGTTGAGAGCGTTTGTCATTCTCGCATTGTCGCCGCGATATTCGCCTGTTACTCTGGTCGAGAAATCGGCCTTTGCCAGCTTTTCGAGAACAGCAAGCATTTCCTTTACCGGCTCGAGCACGGCATCGAGGATTGAGTTAACGCCCGCTGCAACGCTGGCGTATTCGCCCTTGTAAGCCTCTACGTTCATGCGCTCTGAAAGGTTTCCTGCAACCGCCTCGCCTGCGAGAGCCTTTGTATCCGTAACAATCTTCTTTACGGAGTCGCCCACCATCTTCAGGCTGATGTCGATATTCTCAAATTGCTTTGCAGTCGCCTCTGTTGCCGGGTCAACCTCCTGAGTGCTCTTTTCTATTGCAAAATTACCCAGTGCGATGTTGCTGAGATTTCTCTGAACACGCTTAACCTCGTTTGCGGTAAACTCTGCCTGACGAGCGACCTCTGTGAGATCCTGAAGAGTAACTACATAACCGATGTTTTCGCCGCTGCTGTCTTTGATTTCACTGGTAAGTCTGTTTTCGATCTTGCCGTCTTCTCTGATAATCTTTTCATTGCCCTGACCTGCGAGAAGCTCAGGTACTCCGTTTATATCTCTGCCCTGTACCTCGGCCTTTTTGCCATACAGGTCTTTGTTCTTTGATACAAATCCCTTTTTCTTCAGCGGTTCTGCAAATGCATCGTTTACGAGTACCCAGTGCTGGTCGTTATCCATTACCTGTACAGGAATAGGAATGCTGTTTAATACCTGCTCGTACCAGAGTGCCTTTGCCTCCACCATTTCGAGGGTCTTGTTGATAGCTGCGATAATCTCACGGAACACGCCCTCATAGTTGTCTTCGTGAGCAGGATCGCTGAAGTTGCCCGAAGCAACCGATGCGGCAAGTGACTGGGATTCGCTTGAAAGTGCGGTAATTGCACTTACCATGCTGCGAATTGCCTCTACAACCTTTGTGTAGTCGCCCTGAACGTTGTCCGGAATCTCCGGAATTACGCCGTGCCCCACTTCAACCATAGCATCCGAAAGCATATTTACCGTAAACATGATGCTGTCTACTACTTCGTTCATCTTGTTTATGAGAAGTCCGTAGCTGCCCTTCAGCTTGCCCGGATTTGCTCTGAAGCTCATGTCTCCGCGCATTACTGCTTCGTGGAGGTGGTTCATTTCGCTGCGGAGCATCTGCATGGAGTGGTTAACTTCAATAACAGACTTGTTCAGTATGTCATTGTCGCAGCGAGTTTCAACCTTCATGTTCATCTCACCGTCAGCCAGCTTTTGCAGTGTGTCAGCCTGCATTTTGCTGCTTTCTATCAGGTGATGGAACGCATTGTTTAATTTTTCCACTTCGTCGTGCGGAACCTCAGTGTATGGACACTGCGCTGTAACAACATCGCCGATTGCCAGCTTTTCTGCCTGTACAACGAGATTCTTTATTGGCTTTACCTGTCTGCGCGTTACCAAAACGAGTACCAGGCAGATCAGAATCAGCGATACAATGAGACAGATTGCGAGGAAGATTATGGAGTTTCTAACCGGCGCAAGAGCTTCACTTCTAGGCAGCATCGTTATGATTGTCCAGCTGGTATCTCCGATTTTTTCAACCTTTGCGAACTGCTTTTGCCCTTCGTATTTTGCCAGTGCAACGCTGTCGTAATCGCTGCTGCTGTAAAGCTCTATAATCTCATCCGGCAATCCGATTTCCGTGATATTTTTTCCTTTATAATCAATAACCGGATGATAGAATACGGTACCGTCCTCAAGGACTGCTATGGAATATCCCGTCTCACCGATGGTGGCGTCCTTAAAGATTGCCGTAATCTCGTCGAGAACCACATCCACACCGGTCATGCCGACGAGCGTTCCGTCATAATATACCGGTGATCCGATTGTGCAAACGGTATTTCCGGTAATCTTGTCGAAATACGGCTCAGTGACAGCTGTTTCACCATTAGCTGCAACAACCGCATCCATCCAGTCCGAATTAATTACATCGGTTGTAGGATAGTTGGTAAAGCAGTTTTCACCGTCGCTCTCCAAAAGGTCGTTTATCGTGTATCCGGAAATATAGAAGTCATCGATTTTCGGGTACTTTTCAAGTGCGGCTGCCAAATAGTCAACAACATAGTTTGCACCCGGCTGCTGAATGTACGGAGTACCCGTCACACCCGAATTGTACATCATTTCCTGCAGGCGTTTGTCCCTGGCATAGCTTTCAGTAACCCCCGCATACTCTGTGAAGATATCCTCAACTTCACATCTTACGATTTCGGAGGACTGTTTTAGCCGTTCTCCGACTATGTCCATTAACTGTCCTGACAAAATTACACCCATCACTATGATAATCTCAATAAAGATAAGAATGATAGGTACCCCTGTTCCCAATAAAAACTCGCGAGTCAAGCTGCTTGACTTCTTTGCCTTTTTAGTTTTTTCTACCTTTGGGCTCTTTACTTTCTCCTTATTTTTACTCATGATGTCTCTCACTTTCTTGCTTAAGATCAAACATATTCCCGTACCCTACATTATATACAATGTACATTGAAAGTGCAATAACTTATTCTAATATTCCGAAAATTTTATTTAAAATCCCCCAAAGAAAAAAAGCCCCAAAAAGGGCTAAAGTTTTTGACCTTCCTGCCGATAACATGAACAGAATCAGAATGATACGAAGGAGGTACCAATTATGTCAGTATCAGGAGTGTCCACTATCAATACTGCAACCGTGAACCTTAAAGCCGAAAGCAAAATCAGCGCAAAGGCTGAATCCACAGTAGCAGAAAGCGCTGCAAACACAAATCCAAAAGAGGCCGCAAAGGCTGTTGACAGTTTCGAGAAAAGTGAACCTTCTCAGGAAATTGGATACGGCAATATTGCAAAAGGTCTCTCCGCAGATCAGGTTCAGCAGCTGAACGACCAGAGACTCAGCTCACTGAAGAGCATGGTTGAAAAGCTGATTTCCCAGCAGGCAGGTAAGTCTGCAGGAATCAATTTCTCAGAGTTAAAGATTGATATTTCAATCGACATCACAAGCATCAGTGCCGAAAATGTCAGCGATGACATCTTTAACGACCCTAACTGGGGCGTTGACGCAATGGCAACAAAGCTGATGGATATGGCGATGGCTCTTTCCGGCGGTGACAGCTCAAAGGCCGATCTGCTCCTCGGCGCAGTTGAAAAAGGCTTCTCAATGGCCGGTGAAGCGTGGGGCGATGAGCTTCCTGACGTATGCCAGGCCACACTTACCGAAGTGAGAAACCGTTTCGACTACTGGTCACAGAACGGCACGATGGACGGTTACGAATACAAGGGCTATGAGGACTAACGCTTTTAGCGAAGCTCGTCCATAGCTATATTCGCCAGCTCATCGGCGCGATTGTTCATTTCAGTAACATATTTAAAATCTTCAAAGCTAAACCGGGCACCGTTCCACTCTACGAACTTTTCGTACAGAGCGTTGAAATTGGTGCTCTTGCTTTTTAAATTAACGTGCCCCTTTACCCGGAAGAATTCAGCTTTCCCCTGCCTCTCGAGCAGACGCAGCAGCTCCTCCCAAAGCTCGCGGTTTTCCACGGGCTCTTTTTTCGAGTTTTTCCACCCGTTCTTTCGCCAGGAAACGTACCATTTTTCCCTGAAGCAGTTCATCAGGTAAGAGCTGTCCGAAAAAATCTCCAGCTCCAGCCCCTCTTTTTTAAGCGCCGAAAGCGCAGCAATCAGAGCCTTCATCTCCATACGATTGTTGGTCGTATTCAGCTCGCCGCCGTGAAATTCCTTTCGGTAATCGCCATATTCGAGAATTGCTCCCCATCCCCCTATATTTTCGTCCGACTGGTTGCCTGAGCAGCCTCCGTCGGTATATATGCGTATTTTCATTCTGCCTGCCTCTCTTAAAGTCCTGCTGCTATAAAATCTCTCATAGCCGTCACCGAAATTTCTTCGGTGCGGGCCTGCCCTATTCTGTCGAGCACGATAATTTTACTGTGGCTGCCGCTGCGCTTTTTATCCGCAAGCACCGCCTCCGCCAGATCCCCCGCATTAAACGGCGAGCTGACCGGCAGTCCGTATCTGGTTAGCAGATTTCCGATAGGAATCGAAAAGTTTTCGCGGCAAAGGCCTTTATGATAGGCCGCCCTGCTTATTACCACCATGCCGATTGCGACCGCATGCCCGTGCGAAATCGTATATCCCGAGCACTTTTCTATCGCATGGCCTATTGTATGCCCAAAGTTTAGGATTGCCCGGATGCCCTCTTCACGCTCGTCCTTTTCGACGATTCCCGCCTTTATCTCGACACACTTCTTTATTATGCGCCTTGCCTCAGGCGACACATTCCCGAGATAAGCGAAAAGCTCCGCATCCATTATCGCTCCGCACTTCACGGCTTCGGCAATGCCATCGAGATAATACTCGTGCGGCAGTGTTTCAAGCAGTGAATAGTCGCAGATTACCATACACGGCTGCCAGAACGATCCCACGAAGTTCTTGCCGGCAGCAAGATTTGCACCGGTCTTTCCGCCGACCGACGAATCGAGACAAGCCAGTAGCGATGTGGGCACCTGCACATAGCGAATACCGCGCATGTAAATCGAAGCCGCAAAGCCCGCTATGTCGCCCGTCACTCCGCCGCCGAGTGCAACTACCGCATCAGACCGTGTAAGCCCTTTGCGCGCCATATACTCCACCAAATCGTTTACCGTTGCGGTGGTTTTGTGCTCCTCACCGGCTTCAAAACGAAAAACGCAAGGCTCATATCCACCCTCTGTCAGTGAGATTAGCAGCGTCGACGCATAAAGCTCTGCCACGTTGCTGTCCGTAACCACACAGATTTTGCACGGCTGCAAAACGTCTTTCAGGATTTCGCCTGCTCTGCGCAGCAGTCCCGCCTCTATTAAAATGTCGTACGGCTTTGCCGCCTTGATTGTAATCTTTTCCATAGTTTTATTTGTGATAAGCAAAAGGCCTGATTGCCTCTATCTGCGCTGCAAGCTTCGCAAACTCTTCGGGTTTTATTGCCTGAAGGGCATCCGAAAGAGCTGCTTCAGGGTTGCTGTGAACCTCTATCATCAGTCCGTCGGCTCCCGCCGCAACCGCTGCCAGAGACATCGGAGCCACCAGCTCCGCTCTGCCTGTCGCGTGGCTTGGGTCTACTATTACGGGCAGGTGCGTCATTTCCTTTAATATAGGAACAGCCGACAAATCCAAAGTGTTTCTGGTATAGTGATCGTATGTCCGAATACCTCTCTCGCAGAGTATGACATTCTTATTTCCTTCGGCCAGCACATATTCGGCTGAAAGCAAAAGCTCTCTGAGCGTTGCTGAGATTCCTCTCTTTATAAGCACCGGCTTTTCCTGACGGCCCAGAGCTTTTAACAGCTCGTAATTTTGCATATTACGGGCCCCCACCTGGAATATATCCACATGTGAGTATTCTTCAATATGAGAAAGTCCCATTATTTCGGATATTATCGGCTTTTTCGTCAGCTTTTTTACCTTCAAAAGCAGCTCCAGGCCTTCCTCACCGAGCCCCTGGAATGTATAGGGCGATGTACGCGGTTTGTAAGCGCCGCCTCTGATTATTCCGGCTCCTGCTGCGGCAACCGCTGCAGCGATTTCCGTAATCTGCTCCTCTGATTCGACGGAGCACGGACCTGCCATTATTTGAAAATTGCCCCCTCCGATTTTCACGGGCTCGCAGCCGTCACCCGTTCCGACGGTTACGACGGTATCCTCGGGATGGTTCTTTCTGTCTGCGAGAAGGTATGGTTTTTTAACTTGAGCTGTGGTCATTTTTTCCCTCTTACTGATTTGAACGTATTAGTCTTTCCATGGCTTTTCGGTATCCCTCAAAGCCGAAACCCGCAAAGCGGTCTATGCAGGCCTTTCCCACATAAGATATTTTTCTGAAATCTTCTCTTTCCATCGGTTCGGAAAGATGCACCTCCACTGCCGGAATGCTTACCGCCTTTAGAGCATCGAGAATCGCAACCGATGTGTGCGTATAAGCAGCGGCATTTATGACTATTCCGTCGGCCTTTCCGTAGGCCTCCTGAATCCTGTCAACAATAGCTCCTTCGCAGTTTGACTGAAAGATTTCAACCTCACAGCCGAGCTCCTTTGCCGCAGACTCGATATATTTTTCGAGATCTGCATAGCTTTTCCGCCCGTATATTTCAGGCTCTCTGATTCCGAGCATATTCAGATTCGGGCCGTTTACAACCAAAATTTTCATCTAACGCAGTGCCTCCATAACATTGCGGAAGGACATTTCCTCGCCCTTGTCGCCATCTATTGCAAAGTCGGCAAACTCTTCGTACTGAGCCCTGCGCTCTTCGTAGATTTCTTCAAGCGGCCTTGACTCGGATATCGGCCTTCCCGTCGTTTCCAGGTCCTCGAGCCTGCGCTGAATCCAGACGATTCTGCCGTTCTGATGCAGATTGCGATAGTTCTCCTCTATCGTCACGCAGCCGCCGCCCGTAGCGATGACCTGTCCGCTCCTCTGTCCGATTTCGGCAAGCAATGCCTTTTCCATTCTGCGGAAGCCCTCTTCGCCTTCGCTATTAAAGATTTCCGGTATGGTCCTGCCTTCGCGCCTTTCGATTTCCTCATCGGTATCGATAAATTCCTTTCCGGTAGCTTCGGCAACGAGTCTTCCGACTGTGCTCTTGCCGCTTCCGGGCATTCCAATCAGGACGATGTTTTCCTGCTCCTTTGTCAGCTTCAAAATCAGGGTATCTCTCATTGCATCGAGCTGCTTTGAAATAGCCGCAATATCAAGCTCTGCCTTGTCCGTCTTTCCGAAGCAGATTTTCAGGCTTTCTATTGCCTGAACGACGAGCATTCCCATACCGCCCATAGTAATTTTGTCTCTCTCCTCGGCATCCATCATCAGACGGGTTCTGGCAGGATTGTATATCACATCGATTACTGCATCCACTCTCCACACATTCGACAAATCCATCGGATACTGCCCCGCATGCGGATACATGCCCACAGGTGTTGTATTAACGATAAGCTGCGCACCGGCTACGGAATCAAGCCCCGCAATTTCCATATGCCTGCCCTGCTTTGAAAGCTCCTCGAGCCAGTCGAGATCGGCATGAGTCATCTGCGCCACCTCGAATGCACCCATGTCTCTGAGCACAGTCTGCGCTGTAGCCGAAGCTCCTCCGTTCCCGAGCACTACCGCATGCTTTCCCTTTACGTCATAACCGCTTTTGTCCACGATATATTTAAATCCCGCATAGTCGGTATTGTAGCCGTGCCAGCCGTCAGCCTCTCTTACTACCGTATTTACCGCACCGATACGCTGAGCCTGGTCGGATATAACCGAGCAGAATTTCATTATTTCCTTTTTATGAGGAATCGTTACATTGAAGGCGTCGAGGTCTGTTTCATCCATGAACTTCTCAAGATCCCATGCTTCGACCTCGTAAAGGCCGTATTCGTATTCTATTCCGAGATTTTCAGATATCTTTTTGTGCATTTTCGGCGAAAGGCTGTGTTCGAGATGTCCTCCCACAAGGCCGAACTTCAGGCCTGTATTGCCTGCATTCGCTCTTTCCTCTGCCTTTTTCTGAGCGGCCTTTAACAGACTTTCCACGCTGTTTTGAACCGCACTTTGATATTCCTTGCTGAGCTCGAAAATCTTTCCGTAAAGCTCCTCCACATAATGCTTTAACTCGTTATCGTCACCTACCAGAGTCTTCAGCTCTTCAAGCTTTTCCGATTCTCTTTTCAAATCCTCAATCGGAAGACCCAGCTCTTTCTTTGCCACAGCAAGCTGCTTGCAAAGCCCCATACGGGCTGCGAACAGCATCACCAGCTGTGAATCTATCGTATCCAGTCTTTTTCTAATTTCTTCTCTTGTCATTTTCTTCACTCTCTTTTCTCCATCCAAAGAAGCAGGTCGTAAACGGCAATGGCAACCGCTGCCTCCACGCATGGAACTGCGCGCGGCACAATACACGGGTCATGCCTGCCCGTTACACGGATTTCCTCTTCTTTGAAGCTGTTCATATTTACACTGCGCTGAGGCTTCGCAATCGACGGCGTCGGTTTTACCGCCACGCGAAGCTCTACCGGCATTCCCGTACTCATCCCGCCGAGTATGCCTCCCGCATTGTTTGTCCTCGTATAGATGTCGCTGCATTGCGATCCGCCCTCACGTATGAAGTACTCGTCATTGTTCTCGCTACCCTTCATACCTGCTGCGGCAAAGCCTGCGCCAAACTCTATTCCCTTTACCGCAGGTATTGCAAACACCGCCTGCGCTATCTTGTTTTCAAGCCCATCAAACATCGGCTCGCCTATGCCTATCGGAAGTCCTGTGACCGTGCAGCTGATGATGCCGCCCAAGCTGTCGCCTGCTTCCTTTGCCTTCAGCACAGCCTCACGCATCTGTTCCTCTTCAGTGAAGCCTCCGATGCTTGCTATGCCGGCTTGCACCTCAATGCCGCGCTCGCCAAGCAGCTGCAGCGCAATACCGCCGGCTATACAAAGCGGCGCAGTCATCCTGCCCGAGAAAGCACCTCCGCCGGGGGGAACGGTGTCGCTCTTTGCACGCACCATCGCCGGAAAATCGGCATGGCCCGGTCTAGGCGTATTTTTGAATGCCGAATAATCCTTGCTGCGCACGTCCTTGTTCTTTATAACCGCAATAATGGGATCTCCTGTAAAGACCCCTTCCTTGATTCCCGTCAAAAACTCAGGCGTATCATCTTCGCAACGTCCCGATGAAAGCTCCGATCTCCCCGGCGCCCTCCTGTCCAGAAAGCTCCGGAGCTTTTTAATATCCAGCTCCTTTCCGCGGGGAACACCTTCGATCTGCACTCCTATTTCAGGTCCGTGAGACTCTCCGAATATCTTTATCACAAAATTACTTCCAAATGTGTTAATCATTCAAATCCCTGTCTGTTATAAAAATTCTATCTTTCCGCCGAGCGCCGCATAATCTTCCCAAAAGCCGGGATATGACTTTGCGACCGCTTCGGCTCTTTCAACGATAACAGGTCCGTCTGCATATATTGCCCCGATTGCCGCACTCATCGCTATACGGTGATCGCCAAAGGAGTCTATCGTGCAGTTTCCGTGCAGCTTTCTGCCGTGAGCTTTTACCTTCAGGTTTTCCTCGGTTACCTCTACATCGATGCCAAAGTTTTGCAGCATCGCGGATGTCGTCTTTAATCTGTCGGTTTCTTTTATTCTCAGCCTGGTTCCGCCCGTAAACAGGGTTTCGCAGTTGTTGCACGCTGACAGCACTGCGAGAACCGGCATCAGATCCGGAATATTTCTGATATCCACTATGCGTGCGTTTCCACGCGCTGCCGATATCACTTCGCGCGCCATGCGCTCTATGCAGGCATCGCCCTGCTCGCTTTCTTCATTTAACCCTTCGACCTTGATCGTTTCGCCGCCGGAAAGGACTGAGCCCACTATCCAGAAAGCGGCATTTGACCAGTCGCCCTCTGTTTCCAGCTTTTCGGGTACATCATAACGTCTGTAGCCCCTATCGCTTTGAAATCTGATCTGGATGCATCCGCGCGACCGTGCACTGATTCCCATATCTATACCTGCCCTTGCGAGCACACTTCTGGTCATTTCGACATAGCCTCTCGACTCAAAGGTGCCGACTACTGTGATGAAAGGGTCTTCTTCGCCGGGCTCCTGCTTTAACAGCGGGAGAGCGAACATCAGACCGCTTATGAACTGGCTGGTCTGATCGCCCGGAATCGTAAACTCACCACCCGTAATGTCCGGGCGCGGATATATTATCAGAACCTTTTGCTCAGCCCAGTGAAACGACCCTCCGTGCTCCGAAAGGCAGTGCAGCAGCGGCTGCATCGGTCTGTGCGAAAGGCCTTCGTCCATGTGTATTTCCGCGCCGCAGCCTAAAACCGTAATAATCGGTACTATAAAGCGCAGAGTAGTGCCGCTCGCCTTTGTATTCATAACAGGCATTTTCGGCAGGTTCTCCCTGTCTATTGGCTGCACCGAAAGATAGGCGTCGTTTTCGGTTATTTTTGCGCCGAGTGCTTCAAGGCACTCTATCGTTGCGTGAATGTCGTCGGAAATTGAAGTACATGCAACCTTGCTCTTTCTGGAAGAAAGCGCTGCACAAATCAGTTCTCTGTGTGTTGCCGATTTGGATGAAATTGCTCTGATTGTTCCCGCCAGGGGATGTGGTGTAATTTTAATCTTCATAGCTTGCCTTTAAATGGTCCTGCATAAAAATAGGGGACTTCTGTATGTCCCCCGTTAGTTACTTGATGTTCCAGCGGTCTTCTGCACGAGCTCTCGACTTGTCCAGATGAAGGCCTGTCAGACTTACAGCTTTTTCTGCATCTCTTTCTATGATGGCGTTCATTATATCACGATGCTCGTTTAATATGCAGCGGAGGTTTTCTTCGCCGTAAACGGTAGCTTTTCTCGCCTGATTAACATAGTCCTGATATGATCTGAGGATTTGAGAGAGGAATCTGCTGCGCGTAGAACCGTATATGGTCTGATGGAACTCATTGTTCAGCTCCAGCACCTTTTTGGTGTCCTGGCGCTTTGTGTAAAACTCCATTAGATCTATCTGACCGCGAAGCTGTTCAAGCTCCTCCTCGGTTATTCTTTCGACAGCCCATTCGACAGCAAGCTGCTCGAGCGCCTTACGCACCGAATATATGTCTGCCATGTCCTGCTTTGTAAAGCCTCTTGCAAAGCATCCGCGATTCGGGATGTATTCCATCAGGCCTTCCTCTTCGAGTTGCTTGAAGGCTTCTCTGATAGGTGTGCGGCTGACTCTGAGCTCGGTAGCCAGCTGATTTTCCTTTATCTTTTCACCTATTTTGTACTCGCCTTTAAGGATTCTTTCTCTGATTATTTCTGCGATTTCGTCTGTTAACGAAAATGCGTTTGAAAATCTGCTCTCTTCCATATGTTTTTCCTTTCAAAGCGCTAAATAACGATCTTCTTTTGGTCTTCTTCTTCCATTTCAAGTTCCATCTGAGATGCAACTATTGTTATATTCAGATCCTTAATCAGGTCTATCGTGTACGGACGAATTGGCATCATGTCCGCGTCCCTGATAACTCTGACTACCGGCCTAAACGGCATCTGTGCATTCTGGCTGACAACCAGGGCAAACGATCCGTCGGAAAGCTTTACTTCCGTGCCGTTCGGGAAGATTGCAACCTTTTTGATGAGGGCCGCCACCATCTCGTTATCAAGCTCGGTGCCCGAAAGCTTTGTGAGGAAATCCACAACCTTGTTTACCGGCCAAGCATTACGATAGCAACGGTTTGTCGAAAGAGCGTCATATACATCCGCAACCGCCACAATGCGGCTGAACAGCGGCAGCTGATCGCCCTTTAAATGTCTCGGATATCCCGTGCCGTCCAGTCTTTCATGGTGGGTAAAGCTGATCATCTTTGCGTCGTTACTCAGATTGCGGCAATACTTTAATATTTCAAAGCTGTATTCCGGATGCTTGCGTATCTGCTCGAACTCGGCATCGGTCAGCTTTGTTTCCTTGAACAGGACTCTGCTGTCGAGTCTGACCTTTCCAACATCGTGGAGAATAGCTCCCATAGCAAGCTCCTGAAGCTGCTCCTTCGGAAGCTTCAGCTCCTGCCCGATAATCAGTGAATATACAGCCGTCGATACACTGTGTCCAAATGTGTATTCGTCCATTGACGAAATATCGGTCAGGCTGACCTGTACATCATTGTTGTACATGATTTCGTTCATCAGCGTATTAACCGGAGTTTTAAACATATTTACATCTATCGGCGAATTGTTTTCGATAGTTGTAAAGGTTTCTCTGAGAACGTCCTGACACTTGTGGCGTGTTCCTTCGGATACAACCTCCGGAATCTCAATGCCCTCGGATGCTTCGTCGTGGATATATACATAGTCCACGCCCAGATCCTTCAGCCTTTCGCTATACTTGCTGATGTTCCGCTGGCCCGCTTTGAGATATACACAGCCCATCTTGTACACGTTTCTGGCGAGTGTCATTTCCGGTGTAAGATTTTCTGTTAATACTAATCTCATATTTTACTCCTAATGTTATTTCTAACCTTGCTGTCCCCACATTTCCCTTTTCAATGTGGTAAACCCTCTTTGCGCCTGCTCTTCGCGCTGAATTTCCAGCTGCGAAGCAGTTATTGTAATCGAAAGTCTTTCCATTAAATCAATCTGCTGAACAGGTATGAAATGACCTTCCGGATTTTTGAATATACGTACGACAGGTCTAAGCGGCATCTGCTCGTTTTGGCGAACTATCAAACCGTAGCTGCCGTCGGAAAGGCGTACCTGCGAACCTGTCGGATAGACGGCTATACGCTTTAACAGGCTGGCAACCATTTCGTTGTCAAACTCCTTGCCCGAATGCTTTACCAAATAGTCGAGAATCTGATTATTCGGCCATCTGGAGCGATAGCATCTGTCTGAAGAAAGCGCATCATAAACATCTGCAATAGCGACAATGCGGCCGAAAGCCCTGATGTTGTAGCCTCTAAGCCTGTTCGGATAACCCGAACCATCCATTCTCTCGTGGTGCTGCAAGCCAATCAGGCGGACATCCTCATCCAGGGATTTGCACCTCGAAAGTATATCGTAGGTCAGCTGCGGATGCCTTCTGATCTCCTTGAATTCATCATCCGTCAGCTTTCCCTCTTTTTTGAGTATTGCGGGGTCAATCAGCATCTTTCCCGCATCATGAAGTATGGCTCCGAGGCAAAGCTCTTTCATTTTTACCTCGCCATATCCCAAATCTATACCAATGAGTGCCGCATAAACAGCCGTTGATACGCTGTGACCGAAAGTATAGTCATCTGCGGCATTAATATCCGAAAGATTTATCTGGACATCTTTGTTTGCAAGCACATCTTCCATGAGTGCATTCAAAGGGCCCTCTATTTTGGACACGTCAATTGCCATATTCTCTCTGATAGAAGAATATGCGTCTCTGAGTGCATCCTTGCACTTTGTCCTTGTTTCATCTGAAATGTTCTCGGGAATCTCGATTGCTTCGGAAAGCTCATCTTCTACATACACGCATGCGATACCTATTCGGTCTAATCTTTCCGCGTACTTGTCCAGTCCCGACATGCCCTTGTTGATGTAGACATTTCCATTGACGAAAATACTTCTCGCCAAAACCATCTCAGGGTTTAATTCTCTTAGTGCTACTAATCTCATGAGTCCATTCCGCGATTATAAATTTAGATAGATACTATTGTCTATAGTATATCACAAAACTGTAGTCTTTCAAGACAAAAGTGAAGGGCCACTCTGCGAACCGAGTGACCCTCCCTACATACCTTTTATCTGATTTCTGTTTTGTTTTAATTGCGATTGTTTGAAGCCTTTACAAGTGTAATACCTGCATGAAGAGCGCGGATATTGAGTTCTTCCGTTCCCTTTGGAATGCGGGATAATACGGACTTTTCGAGGGATTCCTCAGTGCAAAGTCCGAGTGCTTCGTTGATAGCTCCAACGGCTACGATGTTTGCGGACATTGGATTTCCGATTACATCCGATGCTGTCTCGAGGATTGGAATCATGATTACATTGTGTGACTTGCGATAATCCTCAGGAACCTGAACTGTCTGGTCAACCATTACTACAGCATCATCCGTAACTGTCTCGTGATACTGGTTAAAGCTTGCCTGTGTCAGTGACAGAAGGAAATTAGGTACTGCAACCTTTGTGTAAGTGATAGGCTTCTCATCGATTACGACTTCTGCCTTACACATTCCGCCTCTTGCTTCAGGGCCGTATGACTGTGACTGAACAACCTTCTTTTTGTCAAAGAAGCCTGCTTCTGCAAGAATGATTGTTGCGAGTATAACGCCCTGTCCACCGGAACCGGTGAGTCTTAATTCTGCCTTTTTCATTATTTGTCACCTCCAAGCTTTTTGATAATCTCAGCATATCTTTCGGTGTATTCGCCGGTAGTGCTTGGATTGTTGTAAAGTTCTCCGATAATGAGCTTGCCCTTGAGCTCCTTTTCGTCCATGTTTGCTGCCTTCTTAACGTCAATAGCATTGTCTTTCTGCCAGTTCATCATCTTTACTACGCTGCCCTTCTTGTTCTTGCGGCCGTAGTATGTAGGGCATACGGAAACGCCCTCGATCAGGGAGAAGCCGTTGTTCTTGATGCCGTTTTCGATGAGCTTGATTGTCTGAGTTGCATGGTAAGCAGTACCTCTTGCTGTATAGGTAGCGCCTGCTGCCTGTGCGAGTCCTGCGATGTCGAATACGTTATCGATGTTGCCGTAAGGAGCTGTTGTTCCCTTTTCACCTGTAGGTGTTGTCGGTGAATACTGTCCGCCGGTCATGCCGTAGATGTTGTTGTTGAATACTACAACGGTCATGTCTATGTTACGACGGCAAGCGTGAATCAGATGGTTTCCGCCGATTGCTGTGCAGTCGCCGTCACCTGTGATTACGATAACCTTCAGCTCAGGGTTTGCCATCTTGATGCCTGTTGCATATGCGATTGCGCGACCGTGTGCTGTATGAAGTGTATTGAAGTTCATGTATCCTGCAGCTCTGGAGGAGCATCCGATACCGGATACGATAACAACCTTTTCAGGATCGAGCTTGCAGTTTTCTATAGCCTGAGCTACGTCTCTCATCAGGATACCGTGACCGCAGCCCGGACACCAGATGTGAGGCAGGTTTTCCATACGGAAGGATTTTTCTACTAATTTACTTGGCATTCTTGCTTACCTCCTTGACCTTGTTAATGATCTGAGCAGGCGTGATGGTAGTTCCGTCCCACTTTCCGAGGAACTCTACTTTAGCGGCGCCCTTTACGACTTTTTCAACTTCTTCTACGAGCTGTCCGTAGTTGTGCTCTACAACGAGGACTGTCTTTACCTTCTTTGCGATTTCCTTGAGTCTCTGCTCCGGGAAAGGCCATACGGTAACAGGTCTGAACATGCCGACCTTTACGCCCTGTTCTCTGAGCTGTGCAACAGCTTCCATCGTTGCTCTGGTAGTTCCGCCGTAGCAAACGATTGCAACTGTAGCATCGTCGAGGTTTTCTTCTTCGTAATCGAGGATGTCATCGAGGTTCTTTTCGATCTTTTCCATGATTCTCGTTGCCTTTGCGTGAGCGATGGAATTATCGTTTGTAGGGAAGCCGTACTCATTGGAGTAAAGGCCTGTGATGTTGTAGCGGGTACCTGTGCCGAAAGGTGGCTGATGAGGTACATATTCGCCCTTTGCGCAAGCATAAGGCTTTCCGTCTACCATATTGTTGTCTCTGTTTACAATCTTGAACTCTTCAGGAAGCTCTTCGGCAGGAACGAGCTCGATACCCTCTCTCATGTGGCCGACGATTTCGTCCATCAGGAGAATAACCGGGGTTCTGTACTTTTCTGCCAGATTGAAGCAGCGAATTGTCTGGAAATAAGTATCCTGTACAGAGCAAGGTGAAATTGCGATAACCGGATGGTCTCCGTGAGTTCCCCAGCGAGCCTGCATCACATCACCCTGTGAAGGGCTGGTAGGAAGTCCTGTTGAAGGACCGGATCTCTGTACATCAACAACTACTACCGGAATTTCAGCAAGTGCAGCATAACCGATGTTTTCCTGCTTTAAGGAGAATCCCGGACCGGATGTTGCTGTCATCGACTTTGCGCCGACTACCGATGCGCCGATTGCAGCAGCGATTCCGCCGATTTCGTCTTCCATCTGAACGAACTTGCCGCCCACCTGTGGAAGCCTTACTGCACTGCCTTCAGCGATTTCTGTGGAAGGTGTGATAGGATAACCGGAGTAGAATCTCATTCCGGCGGTAATAGCACCTTCTACGCAGGCTTCATTGCCCTGTAATAATGCAAAACGTTCTGCCATCCTACTGTTCCTCCTTTTCTTCTACCCAGATTGCATAGTCAGGGCAGCGAAGTTCGCAAAGTCCGCAGCCTATGCAGCTTTCAATGTCAACTATTCTGATTTTTTCACGCTGAATCTCCAAAACGTTCTTTGGACAAAACTCGGCGCAGATACCACAGCCTTTACACCAAGCCGGGTTGATCATAAGTTTTTTGTTTGCCATAATAAACACCTCATTTGTACAAAACAGATTCTCTATAAAAGGTAAAATTCTAACCGTTTTATCGTATGCATTATAGCACACTAACTTCTTTTTAAGCCTTTTTAAACAATATTTGAACAAATACCTAATTTGTCCTTTTTTTTATTTTGAAAAAGCCCCGCTTTTCCGTTCTGAAAACGGCTGCGGGGTCTTTCCTCGAGTATATGATTATTAGATGAGATAATTTTCGATAACCTGCTTGTCGAAATCGAAATCTTCAATCTGGAGATAGTATTCTGCGGAGTCAATCAGAGCCTTCATTGGGCAAAGTCCGATAACCTCTGTTCCGATTACGTGTACGCCGTAGCGTGCAGCCTCTGCCTTTACAAGCTCAGTTACTCTGTAGAGCGGAGTTGCGTTGTGGTCGCACATGTTGATTGAAACCTGAGCGATGTTTCTGTCTTCGAGCATTACGCCGAGAGCCTTTACAGCCTCAAGGCCGCCGCTTGAACGACGGATGATCTTTGCGATGTTGCTTGCGATAGTGAGGTCTGAGGTTGAGAGGTTGATGTTGTAAGCAACAAGTGCAGGACGGGCACCAACCGCAACAACACCTGCTGTAGCGTTGATTCTCTGTCCGCCGAAATCAGGAATCCACTGCGGATCCTTTACCTTTTCAGCCATACCCTCGAACTGACCCTTGCGGATTGCAGCGAGGTTCTGTCTGTGAGGCGCGGATGCGGACTTTTCATAGAGGAATACAGGAATGTCAGCTTCCTTTGCGATTCTTTCACCAACCTTCTTGGAAAGCTCTACGCACTCGTCCATTGTTACGTCCTTGATAGGAACGAAAGGCATTACGTCAACTGCGCCCATTCTTGGGTGCTCGCCCTCATGCTTTGTGAGGTCAATCAGCTCTGCTGCCTTCTTTGCAAGCTTTACGGATGCTTCCTCGCAGCCCTTCATATCGCCCATGTAGGTGATAACTGTTCTGTTGTGGTTAGGGTCTGAAGAATAGTCGAGAAGGGTGCAGCCCGGAGTGTTTCTGATCTGGTCAACACAAGCCTCGATTACGTCCTGTCTTCTGCCTTCGGAAATATTAGGAATGGATTCGATGATAACTGCCATTTTTTTCTCCTTTTCTACCTTTTAGCGGTGATATCTTTATAGATTTATTGTTTTATGTTTATGTGAATATATTTATAGCCTATGCTTTTTAGAGATTTGCGAGAATTTCCTCGTACTTTGCCTCTGCGATTTTTTTACCGTCTGCCATCATCTTTTCTCCCTCTGCGAGGAATGCTGCCTTTTTTGCTTCGTCCTTTACGCCCGGGAGGTTGATCTTTACATTCATCCACGTTCCCTGCATGCCTGCCCAGAGGTTTAATATTGCAACGCCGAGGTCGGATGCGCAGTTAGGATTTGTCTTGTCTGTGAGCCCTGCTGCAATCTTGAGGCCTTCGTAGCAATATGTGAGGTTGTCGAAAGGAATCTGCGTTGCGATAAGCGTAGCTTCTGCGATAGCCTTGCTGCGTGCTGCTTTTGCCTCGTCTGTATCCTTTGGCATCTTGAATGCTGCGGCGATGAGGTTGTATGCGTCTGTGTCCTTGTCGATACCGTCGTGCAGTGCGGTAAAGAGCTTTGCGCCCTTCTCCTTTGCTTCCTTGCATGCTGCTTCAAATGCTGCGTACTTTTCCTTTCCGATGGTGAGATCGCAAACCATCATGAAAAGGCCCACGCCCTGTGCACCCGCGAGTGCGGAAACGCTGCCGCCGCCCGGTGCCGGAGCGTCACTCTTTAAAAGGTCGAGGTAATCAGTAACCTTCATATCAACTAATTTCATTTTTCGCTCTCCTTTTCTTTATTATTTTTGGAGTTTTATCTGCTTTCAAGCTTTTTACATCTATTAATGTACCCCTACACAGAATTTTTTTCAACAAAAAAGGGGCTTTTTCGCCCCAAAAATCGTAAAATTTTCTCAAATATCGAAACGGCGTTCCGTAATACGAAACAGTAGCCCTATTCAAGATTTTATTTCCTTTCTTCCGATCTTTTGACCAGCGGCAAGTGGAACAGATACAGCAATACTGCCGTCAAAAGCAATAATATCAGAAAGTACAGATACCATTGCCATATCGCAGTCAGCTTTATTCCCAATGGATTCTGATACGTAAAGAAAAAATTTGTCCAAAAGTCGACGCTTACCAGCTTGCCGTCCTTGTAGGTCGGACTTGCCAGCATCGAATTAAGGTATATCGAGACAAAGCCCAGCAGATATACCGTCAGTGTTGTATTTTTAAAATGCTTCATACTCCATTCAATCTCGCCCGAACGCGCTATAATCATCCCAAGCGCAACCAGCATTGAATGGAAAATGAAAAACTGATATGAAACCGGACTTGTGAATGCCTGCTCTACGGATATAGTTGTCGTAAATATCGAAGGCATAACCAGTGCCAGCAGCCCGCCTATCAGGCAGGTCGGAGACATAAAGGCCAGCAGTGCTTCTCGACGCTTGTCGTTTTTCATGAGCTTTGCAGCCGCGATAAATATAATCTGTATCGAGCAAAAATGCAACGGCAAATGATTCATCGGAATATAAGGCAATAGAAGCTCACCGCCGGCTGAAGGCACCATTTCTATGACTCCCGCCACCTTTACAAGCTCCGATGCCAGCGCGATGATAAGTGCAGTCGTCAGGACGCGTTGCAAACCGGGGCGTTTTTTGTTAAAGGCGCGCATCAGCGCAAATACAATGACCGCGCAGATCAAAAGCCACAGCAGATGTCTCCATGTAAACATATCTACCCTTTCCTTTTCGCTCTTTTTATATCGCTAAACCAGATCCACGACAG